>OGCI01000371.1_pt1 | contig 54760 bp, 41 predicted proteins | sample 1570021 | NCBI WGS metagenome assembly OGCI01 (sample SAMN06264664, study PRJEB24512) | hot springs metagenome | isolation source: Hot spring water | place: South Africa: Tshipise | collected 2015-06-21
CCTTCAAAAAACCAAAATCCCCGTGAGGGGATTGAAACGTGAATATAGGGGCGGGTTTTAAACCCGCCCCTACAGACGTTTCACTTTCAAAAAACCAACATCCCCTCACGGGGATGACAACATTAGGCAGAGCCGTTGCAATGTAACTGCTCTATCCCTCTTTAACAAAGCCAGATCTGCTAACGGACGACGTAAGGGCGAATAATTATTCGCCCTTACGTCGTCACATCATCCCACCTCATCCGCCTCTCGTCTCGCTCGCTGGCCTTGTCCGGTCTCATCCGCCTCCCGTCTCCCGCTCGCTGGCCTTGTCCGGCCTCATCCGCCTCCCGTCTCCCGCTCGCTGGCCTTGTCTGGCCTTGGCTCGTCGCCCCCCTCACCTGCCGCGGCCTGTCGTCCTGCCGCGTCTGGACACTATGTAACCACTTGCTGGAGAAGCGGGTTTGGAACCCACCCCTCTGTATTGATGGCGAAACTGACAACTTGTCAAGAGCGCGGCAGTGCTGTGACCGCGCAACCTACAGCGCTGGTCGCCGGTTTCCCCTCGTCCCTCTGCGTTCTCTGCGCCCTCTGCGGTAGGATCCGCCCGCGCAACCTGCGGCGCTGGTCGCCGGTTCCCCTCGTCCCTCTGCGTCCTCTGCGCCCTCTGCGGTAGGATCCGCCCGCGCAACCTGCGGCGCTGGTCGCTGGTTTCCCCTCGTCCCTCTGCGTCCTCTGCACCCTCTGCGGTAGGATCCGCCCGCGCAACCTGCGGCGCTGGTCGCCGGTTCCGGGCTCCCGATTTACGGTAGCCATCGCTCAAGCCGGTAGGCGCTGTCCCAGAACATCCATTCCAACCGGGAGGAGTGGATGAAGGCGGCGCGCATGCGTTCTTTGGCCGCTTCTGAAGCCTGTTCGGCAATTCGGTCGGTGAGCGCTATTGCTCGATCAACCCATTCAGCAAATTCCTGGCCAGCGTATGTGTCAATCCATTTCTGGTATGGGTTGTTTGGCGTGGCGCGGCGGTAGATGTCGTTGCCAGCTTCGCGGTAGATCCAGAAGCACGGTAGGAGCGCTGCCATTCCTTCTTCGTAGCTGCGCGTTGCCACGGTTGCCAGCAGAAAATTGGTGTAGGTGAAGCAGGCTGGCGCTTGTTGTCTGGTTGGCGCTGTGATGCCGAATTCTTGAAAGTAGGTGTGGTGTAAAGACCGTTCGACGACGGCTACTCCCTCAGCAAAGCGCGCAAACTGGATGACTGCCTCTTCATCTGGCGCGCGTCCGGCCATTGTTGCCAGAGCGCGGGCGAAATCCGCCAGGTAGAGCGCGTCTTGCTCCATATAGAAGGCAAATTTTTCTCTGGGTAACGTTCCTTGCGCTAGTTCGGTGTTGAATGGGTGTTGAATAATGGCCTGGTAGATGTCGGTGATCGCTGCCCAGAGTGTTTCGGTATAGCGCATGTTGTCCCTCCCGGTAACTGCAAGCTCGCTGTCGCTGTTCGTTGCAGGGACGCTGAAGCGCCGGGAGAGAGATGTTTCCACCCAGAAGCCGGATCGGGTATGCAGGAGAAAGCGGATTGTTGTTCCGATTTCCTACGCCGGTATTACCCGGATCAGGTTCGAGGGTACTCTCTCAGCCTCGCTATATTGGCGAAGCGCCCCTACGGAACGGGAAGAAGTATAGCGGTAGGGAACTTGATCGTCAAGTGAAGATGAGGTTGTTGTAGACGCAGTTTGAGCTGTAGAGTCTGCCTGTCTGCGGTACAATATGGGTGCGATCAGGTTGTAGATAGAGCTGGACTTTACGCCAGATGACGGTATCTTGAGGCCGAAAGTTGCCGTCAGAGGGCGAGGTGCGCCGATCCTTGCTGTCATCGTCCGATGGTGCCGATGTTCGCCAGAATGGAAGGATTACTTCAATGGCTGCTCTTTCGAAACGTGAACGAGTTGATGCTGCGCTGGCCGGTCAACCGGTTGATCGCGCGCCGGTGAGCGCATGGCGCCATTTTATCCCCGAAGAGTTGTCTGGTGCGGCGCTCGCCGAGGCGACAGTTGCCCATGTTCAGACGTTTGATTGGGATTGGATTAAGCTCAATCCCCGCGCTACCTATTACGCTGAGGCCTGGGGTAATCGCTACGATTTCGACCATTATGACGGGGTGTTGCCGCGCCTCGTGGACGGGCCGGTGCGCGCGGCGCCCGATCTGGGACGTGTCGTTCCGGTTGAACCAACTGCCGGCGTGTTTGCTGATCATCTCGATGCAGTTCGGCGCGTCCGGCGCGCGGTCGGTGATGTGCATCTGCTCCAGACGATCTTCTCACCGTTGTCGGTGCTGGCGTTTCTTACCGCCAGTCCTGGCGATCAGACGGTGAGCGTGGGATCCGATGCTGATATGGGCCATCTGCGCGCTCTGATCCATACCGATCCGGCGGCAGTTCACGCTGCGCTGGACGCTATTACAACAACGCTGGCCGGTTACGCTGCCGCCTGTCTCGAGGCGGGCGCCAGCGGGATCTTCTTCGCCATTGTGCGTCTGGCTAGAGCCGGGGTGCTGAGCGAGGCAGAATACGCTACCTTTGGCCGTCCCTACGATCTGCGGGTGCTGGAGGCGGCGCGGGAAGCGTCGTTCAATCTGCTTCATATCTGTGGCCCGCGGGTCTATTTCGATCAGGTGCTTGATTATCCGGTGCATGCGCTAAACTGGGCTGCGGTCGGTCAGCATAACCCTGATCTAGCGGCAGCGCGCGCTCGGACGAACCTGGCGCTGGTGGGTGGAATCAACGAGACGGGAGCGCTGCTCCACGGTACGCCGGCAGAGGTGATGGCTGAGGCGGCAGCCGCGCTCGCGGCGGGTGGTACGACAAAGTTTCTGCTTGCGCCAGGGTGTGGAATGGCAATGCATACGCCGGTCGCCAATCTGATGGCGCTGCGCCAGGCGGTTGATCGCGCGTGATCCCGATTAACCAAGCGCGCACATGGACGCAGCGGATCACCCGGGCGCCAGGCGGTTGATCGCGCGTGATCCCGATTAACGGCGGGATTGGGAGAGGCTGTGCCGCTTTTTGATCGCCTATCCCCTCTTGCAACCGGATAACCGATATGATAGGCTGGTGGTATCAAAAGTGATCGCAGGGCAGTCGATCTGGAGCGTTAGACTGGCGTTCACTGCAATCTGCTGCGACTTCCCCTTTGAGCGGTGCATAGCGGTTCGGCAACGATAGCGCAACCTTAAAACCTCCGAACCGTTCGCGAAGGATTGCGCGGCGTCGGTTTCCGAGCCGGGTAGGATCGCTCGCTGCGCAGCGTCGGCGAGATGCAGTCGCATCAGCGCTGACCTGCGTTTCCCTGCCGTATCCAGGCCCGGCAGCGATGTGAACGATGTTACCGGTGTATCCAGTCGCAGCGGGAGAGATTCTTGCATGTCTTTGTCGCGTAATAGTCGGATCAAACGGCGCTCTTTGCTCGCATTGATGGTATTGGCCGGTCTGTTCCTGGCGCTGGCCTGCTCCGCTTCACCTGACCAGGCGAGCAACGTTGCGACAACTTCGCAACCGCCTGCATCTACATCGGTCAGCGCAGAAACGGCACAACCGGCTTCTCCGATTGCGGAGCCTCGCAATCCTGCGCCTACTCAGGAGATTGCAGCGTCTTCGCGCCCCACCTCCACTCAGGTTACCAGTCCACCGCCAGCCTTTCCAGGCGCAGAGGGCTTCGGCGCTGCCGCTACCGGCGGTCGCGGTGGTCGCGTCCTGTACGTGACCACGCTCGATCCCGATCCGAAAGGTGAAATTCCAGGGTCGCTCAATTGGGCGCTGCGCCAGGAAGGGCCGCGCTACATTCTGTTTAAGGTGAGTGGCGTGATTCACGGACACGCCAATATCGTCCATGGCGATGTCACGATTGCCGGGCAAACCTCGCCGGGTGGCATTACCGTGCGCGGGATCGTGTGTGATGGTCGCTTTGCCCGCAATCAGTGCGATAACCTGATCATCCGGCATATCCGTTCGCGTCCGGCCTTTCACGTGGACGGCAACGGCAATGCGCTCGATGATGCGATACGTTTGGAAGGACTCCAGAACTTCATCATTGACCACAGCTCCTTTGCGCACGCCGGTGATGAAGTCGTGCAATTGAGCTGGGCGCAGCATGGGACAATCCAAAACTCGATCTTTGCTGAAACGGTTGGCGATAATGCCGCTTTTGGCGGGATGTTGTTGAACTATTCAGCGCCCCACCATCCGCAAGATTATCTTTCGATTCATCATAATCTGTGGTTTCGCCTGGGTGGAGCGTTGCCGGAAATCAGTTGCGCCGCCTCTGGCTACCCTGATGAAACACCCAGCATAATCGGTTGCCAGGCCCATCCGCTCCGGCTGGAGTTGTCGAACAATTTGCTCTGGTCGCCGGGGATCAATATCTGGTATAACCGCGAAATTGATGGCAATCCGGCCAATGGCGACTATGTGCTTCATCTGAATTGGGTGAACAATTATCTGGTGGCGCCAGCCGATTTTTCGTTCGGTATGATTTTGCATAGTGTGTTGCAGGCGCCGCAGAATCGGTTGTATTTTGCCGGCAATCGGATGAATCTCTACCCCGATTATGCCGATTATGATCTGGCGTATTGTTGTAATGATTTTTCTCAACCTGACAAAAATCCCAATACCGATCCGGGTGTTGCGACCCGCCTGAGCGAACGTCATCCTTTTCCGCCGATCACGTATCGACCGGCGCAGGATTTGCCGGCCTATATGGTGGCGAATGTGGGCGCCTTTCCGCGTGACCCGATGGATCAGCGTTTCCTGACGGCAGTGGCAAGCGGTCAAACCGAATTTGGGATCGGATTTGAGCGACCAGGGGCGAATGATGCCTTTGCGCTGCGGTTCGACCCCGCTGCGCCGCCACCAGCGCCGTTGGACACCGATAGCGATGGTATGCCCGACGATTGGGAAATGCGCCACGGCCTGGATCCAAACCTGCCGGATCACAATGGCATGCAGTTGTCGGTGAAGCTGACGGGGGTAGAGGGTTATACCAATCTGGAATGTTATCTGAACGAGCTGGCCGACGCGCTGGTGAGCAACGCCGCGCGTTAACAGGTCGCGCCCGCCTGCTGACAGCGCGCCACAATACGCGCGCTGTCAGACCAGTTTGGAGCTATTACCCATCAGCAGTACTCATATACTGCCGCTTCAAACGCTGCAAAGAGAGCAAGCGATTTGGGATCAGCGAATGGCACGATCTGGGAGATATACACCCCGCCGATTCCGCGGCTCGGATCGATCCAGAAGTATGAGTTGGAGAGGCCGGCCCAGAAGAGACTGCCTGCCGATCGTCCACCGGGAACAGGTTCGAGATTGATGAGCCAGCTATAGCCCCACCCCTTCTTCACGCCCGGCAAAAACTCGATGTCATGCGAGAAGGCCGGTAACACCGAGGTCAATTTGGGGATGGTCAGGTCACCGATTGCATTGCGACACATCAGATCGACCGTACTGGCAGCCAGGACGCGCTGACCGTCAAGTTCACCGCGGTTGAGCACCATGCGAATGAAGCGGGCATAATCGCTCGCCGTGCTGTACAGCGCCCCACCTCCCAACTCCACTTCAGGCTCTTGCGGCAATTCAAACTCCATCGGCGCCAGCCCGCCCTCAGCGTCCCGAGCGTGCATCGAAGCCAATCGCGCGCGCATATCAGGCCGAATCTTCATTGCGCTATCGCGCATACCAAGCGGTTCAAATAGCGCCTCGCGCATATACTGGCTAAGCGACTTCCCACTCACCGCTTCGACTGCCATCCCGGCAAAATCGATACTGATGCCGTATTCCCAACGCTCACCGGGATCGAACAGCATCGGCGTCGTCAATGCGCGCCGTTCACAACTGGCAGCGCCAGGGATACCCATCACCTGCTGGTATCTGAGAATATCGGCATTCCAGAACTCGTAGGAAAAACCAGCGGTATGGGTGAGCAGGTGATGGAGCGTAACCGGCTGACGAGGTGGACGGAGGATCGGTTGACCGTCGGCATCCCACCCGGTCAGCACCTGCGCTTCAGCCAGCATCGGTACCCACTGACTGGCCGGACTGTGGAGATCGAGCTTGCCCTGTTCGACCAGTTGCATTGCGCAAGCCGCTGTGATCGCTTTAGTCATCGACGCGATCCAGGCCACGGTGTCTACCGTCATCGGCGCGTCGGCAGTCAAATTGCGCTTCCCGAAGGCGCCTTCATACCGTGAACCATCGCGATCGACAACCACTGCAACTACACCCGGCACGTCACCCTGATCAACCGCTGACTGAAACAGATGGTCAAGTTTTGTCTGTAGCGTCATCGCTCTTCCTCATTTCTCATCTGAAACGGAGCAACCACACCATTGTGGTTGCAGAGATTGTCAGATACTGCTTATAGCTCGACGAATACCTCGCCATTCTCTTCGGTCACCGGGTAGGTCTGCAACGGGGTTGGCTCTTTGCCCATCGCAATCAGTGAGCGCGACCAGCCCGGCAGCGGCAGACCAGCGACACTGTTCACCCAATCTAGATTTTTGCCGGTGATGAGATCAAACTTCGAGCCGTGCCACGAGCAGGTGAGCGTGCTACCTTCGAGTTTACTGCGGTTGAAAGGTAGATTCAAATGAGGACAACGCCCCTGTGCAGCGTAGACGGTGCCATTGATCCGGGCTGCGATGAGATTGACATTCTTGCCGGTTACCTCAACCAGGGTCGATTCAGGGAAGTCTGCTGAAACGCCGATCTTTATTCGCATACGTTTCCTCCTCTACCGGCTTGTGAGTGATAGTCGGTATTTTTATCGTAACATAGCTTTACAGAAGGGGAAAGGCGCGAGAGTGGTTATTGTCGCTGCGCGCGCGACGAAGATAAGGGAAGCGCGACGGCGCGCAGCGGAACATTCACGCCTCTGCGTCCTCTGCGGTCGATCCTGCCCCCAGCAGGGAAGCGAAACGGCGCCCGCCGAAATGCATACACCGCTGCGCGCTCTGTGGTTGATCCTGCCTTCAACCGGGAAGCGCGACGGCACCCGCCGAAATGCATACACCGCTGCGCGCTCTGCGGTCGATCCTGCCCCCAGCAGGGAAGCGCGACGGCACCCGCCGAAATGCATACACCGCTGCGCGCTCTGCGGTCGATCCTGCCCCCAACCGGGAAGCGCGACGGCGCGCTGATGATGAAATGAGGCGAGAAGTACCCGGCGACTGAAGCCTGCCCTACACCTGGATCACAAGATATACCCTCGTTTGCGCGCTACCTCTTCCTTGTGCTTGCGGAAGAGAATGTCGCGTTCGGTACCTTTGATCTCGCGGCTGTAGGTGGCTAAAATCCGATCAACCTCGGCATCAATCTCCTCTTCGATCTTGAGATCGGCGACAATCGCATCATAGATCGCTTTCACCCGCAAGGCGCGGCCATCGCTCGGACGTTGACCGGGCTGGTCGCGATAAGCCAGTAGCCCGCGCTCGGCCAGTTCGTCGTGCAGACGTTCGGCAATTCGACGCACTTTGTCTTCGCTTAGTCGCATCGCGCACTCCGGCAGTAATTAGTGTCGGTCAATTTCTCTGTTCATTGTACATCAAGTCGAGCGGCCCGGTCGATGTGGCTGCCGGTTACGGACGATCTACCCGCAGTGATTCTTCCCCGGTTCCCCTTACAGCCTGCCTGATTGCTGAAGAGAGCACAAAACACCAATCTTTCGTTGGAATGAAACATTTCATGCTATAACGGCAAACCATGCGATCGACAACGATTCAATAGTTTCACACTCATTAGTTACGAGTGAAACGTTACACATTCCCTCTTGACAGGAAAATAAGCCGTGCTAGAATGGGAACCATCAGCCGCAAGTTGACAAAGTAGCCCAGAAGTTTTTCGCTTCGCCTGTATGAAACGTTTCATATACAGGCCGTTACACTAGTCTGGAGCATTATGGAACGCCTTTTTGCCAGCCGCTACGGCTACTTTAGCGCGGATGGCCGCGAATACACCATTACCACGCCACTAACGCCCCGCCCCTGGGGGAATGTGATTAGCAACGGCGATTATGCGCTGATGGTGTCGCAGACCGGTTCCGGCTATAGCTGGCGCAATAATGCCGGCCAAAACCGCATCACCCGCTCGTTTCAGGATCTGGTGCAAGATAACTGGGGCAAGTATCTCTATTTGCGCGACCTCGATAGTGGAGTGTACTGGTCGGCAACCTATAAACCAACATTGCACGCTTACGATCACTATCAGGTGACCCACGGTCTGGGCTATTCGCACTTCATCCAGGAAGCGCATGCTATTCGTAGCCATCTGACCGTGTTTGTGGCCCCTCACGATCCGGTAGAAATGTTTCAGCTTACCCTCACGAATCTCTCTGCGCGTCCGCGCTGGCTTGATGTCACTTCCTATGTTGAGTGGCTGTTGGGCTTTGCTCCTGACGAACACCGCGAGTTCCACAAGTTGTTTATCGAGACAACGGTCGATCTATCGCTGAATGCATTGCTGGCGCGTAAGTATTTGTGGGGTTTTGCCGATGAGGCGGGCCGCCATAACAACCTCGACTGGCCTTATGTGGCGTTTATGGCGGTGAGTGAGCCGCTGAAGAGCTTTGACGGCGATAAAGAGTCGTTTATCGGTCTGTACCAGAGTCTCGAACACCCTCAGGCGATGCAGATGGCGACGCTAGCCGGGCGGGTTGGGCGTTTTGGCGATGCGATTGCGGCTTTGCAGGTTGAAGTGGCGCTGGAGCCTGGCGAGAGTCGCACAATCATTTTTACGCTGGGCGCCGCCGAGCAGGGCCGCGAAGACCCCGCCGATCTGATCCGTCGCTTCACCTCCCCTGCCGCCGCTGCTCAGACTCTGGCTGCCGTACACGATTTCTGGGCGCGTCTGGTTGAGGCTGAATTTGTCGATACACCCGATCCGGCCCTCAATCTGATGACTAATTACTGGTTGAAGTATCAGGCAATCTCTGGCCGGTTGTGGGCGAAGTCGGCCTTCTACCAGGTTTCGGCGGGATACGGCTTCCGTGATCAGTTGCAAGACAGTCAGATTTTTCTGGTGTGCGATCCCGAGCTGGCCAAACGGCAAATCTTGCTCCACGCTGCCCAGCAATTTGTGGAAGGCGATGTTTTGCACTGGTGGTTTTCGATCCGCGGCGGCGGCCCGCGCACCAACTGCTCGGACGATCTCCTCTGGTTGCCGTTTATCGTCGATTCTTACCTGCAAGAGACCGGTGATACGGCAATCCTCGATGAGCCGGTACCCTATCTCAACGCTCCCGCCGAATCGCTCTATCTGCACTGCAAACGCGCTATCGAGCGTTCGTTTAGTCGCTTTTCTCCTCGCGGCATCCCGTTGATGGGCGATCACGATTGGAATGATGGCCTGAATGCCGTCGGAACCCATCTCCGCGGCGAGAGCTTTTGGGTAGCCGAGTTTCTCTACGCGATCCTGGAACGCTGGATCCCGATTGCCCGGCAACGCAATGATGCCGCCTTCGCCGACCGTTGCGCCGCTGTCCGCGAGACGCTGCGCTGGGCTACCAACCGTTATGGCTGGGATGGCGAGTGGTTTTTGCAGGCGACGACCGATGAAGGGTTGCCGCTAGGTTCACGCCAGAATGATGAGGGGCGCATCTTTCTGATGCCCAATATCTGGGCAGTGATTAGCGGCATTACCGATCATGAACGGGCCTGCCAGGCAATGGAGTCGGTTACCCGGTATCTGCTTTGCGATTATGGCACCCTCTTGAACTATCCCGCTTTCACCCGACCCCGCCCTGATATTGGCTACGTGACCCGCTATGCGCCGGGGTTGCGTGAAAATGGCGGTGTGTACACCCACGCCGCGACGTGGGCCGTGTGGGCCTATGCCCTGCTGGGCGATGCCGAACATGCCTACGAGGCCTATCGCCGGATCTGTCCACCTAACCGCAGCGCCGATCCAGACCGGTATAAAGCTGAACCATATGTGACGCCGGGCAATGTCGATGGGCCGCAATCGCCCTTCTTTGGGCGAGGTGGCTGGACGTGGTATACCGGTTCGGCGCAGTGGCTCCACCGCATGGCAACCCACTGGATTTTGGGGATCCGCCCACAAGCCGATGGATTGCTGATCGACCCACTTATCCCTTCAACCTGGGAGCGGTTCAGCGCGCGCCGTCGCTTCCGCAATGCGGTGTACGAGATTGAAGTGCTTAATCCCAACCACGCCAGTCGCGGGGTGGCCATCCTGGAAGTTGATGGGCAGCGCCTCAGCGGTAACGTTGTGCCGGTATTCGGCGACGGTCAGGTTCACCGGGTGCGGGTGGTGATGGGGTGACGCTCATACACGAAAAAGGAGGTGGCGCATTCGATAACGGAACCCAATCGCTCTCATCAGGAGTTGCAGCAGTATTTGCATTTCAAGGAGGAGAAGCATGAAACCTTTGGCCAAAGGCGGCTTTCTGCTGGTAGTGATCATGGTGCTGGCAGCGCTGGTCGGTTGTACACCAGCCGCTACGCCGCCACCTACCCAGGCCCCAACAACGGCGCCGCAGACACCCCCTGAGCAACCGACAGTTGCGCCTACCGCCGAACCGGCTCCTACGGCAGCGGCGAAGCAACCGGTCACATTACGCTACGCCAACTGGAATCTCGGCACTGAGGAGGAGAACAACATTCAACGCCGGCTGGTTAAGGCATACACCGAACTCAACCCGCGCGTGACGATTGAATTTGTCGATATGTCGGGCGGTGGCTGGGATGATATGCTCAACACATATGCGGCTAAAGGTGAGTTACCCGATGTCTTTATGGCCAATAACATGCCGCTGTATGTGAAAAATGGCTGGCTGGCCGATCTGACCGATCTGGTGGCCAATGACCCCGATTGGGCATTGATCCCGGAAGCGTTGCGCTCGGGGGTGACTTATAATGGCCGGGTCATGGGTTTGCCCGCCGCGCAGTTTATTATGGGCTATTTCGTCAACCGCGATCTGTACGAGGCGGCCAATCTCGACGCGCCTGAATATGGCTTTACGCTCGATGAGTTCAATGCAGCGGTGACCGGTCTGCACAACCCGGCGCGTGGCGTGCTCGGTCTCGATGAGATGGAGTTCGTGATGGGATGGTACCCGCATACGCTCGATAACCGGTTGCAGTGGTTTAGCTTCGATGGCGTTCATATGAACTACAACTCAACTGCGTTTAAAGAGACGGTGGCGCGGGTAACTGAACTCAAGCCTTACACGTGGCAAGGACTGACCGATGAGCAGAAGGCCAACTTCAAGTCAGCCGGGCCATGGGAGCTGTTCTTGAACCAGGAAGTTGGCATGCGTTGGGAAGGTGGCTGGGCCATTCCCCAATTCGCCCAGAATGCAACCTTCGATTGGGATTTTGTCGGGATTCCCGGTGGCAATCAGGCGATTGTCATGGATATTATCGTCGTGGCAAAGACAGCGCCCAATCTGGAAGAGGCCTACCAGTTCGCGCGCTGGATGACCTTCGCCCGCGCCGCTTATGCTAAAGAAGTCGAGCTGGCGCGCGAGATGGGCAGTGTGCCGAGCAAGATGCCGGTTGCTATCGATGCCGAGTCGATTGCCCTCTATCGCCAGTTCTTCGATAAGCCGGGCATTAACGCCGCCCTCGAGAATCTGGACAACAGCCTGGTTGAGTCGCTGGCCAAGCTGGTGCCAGGTTACATCCAGGCCCGCTGGGAGGGCAAGCCGGGTATCGATATTGGCGAGGATAAAGACGTGAATATGTGGTTTATGTTCTTCCGCGCTGGCGACGGTATCTATAAGTACGAAGACTATGCGCCACAGTTAGAGACCTTCGCCAACAATATCCTCGATACGGCCAGAGCAGAGGTTGACGAGGCATTGAAGTAGGCCCGATTCCGTTATGGCTGCGGGCGCCAAATCTCAGACAGGGATGCGCCGGCGTCCGCAGCGCTCAAGCGCGTGGTATCACCCTTTCGTTGACCGATCACGTCTCGCTGCACCCGGCTTGCGCCGATAGGGAACAGGGACAGGTAAACACGATGTACGCTTATCGATTTGGCCGGTCAATCCAACCGATCCTTGCGCTTTGGTTTGCGCTGGCCGGATTGCTGCTGGCTCCGCTGCCGGCGCAAGCCGACACCGGGAAGACGCCGGTAATCGAAATCGGCGCCGATGCGCTCGGTCTGCCACTGCGCACCCATCCGCTGTCAGCCGGTTACGCTAAACCGAGCGTTACCATCAACGCCGGCGATCAGGTAACCTTTGCCGTTGACGTGCCGCAAACCGGCGCGTATATGCTGGCAATCGATGCCGCCGTGCCAGAATCGATCACCTTTATCCCACCAGAACTGCTTGTCCAGATTGCCGGTCAAGCCGAACGCTGGCGACTGCTCATTCCGCTCTTCTACCACGATACCGCTGACACCTTTCCGCTCGACCGCTACGGCAACGAGGTTCTTATTCCCCAGGCCCGCCTGGCCCGCTGGAGTCGCGTCTTCTTGCGCGATGTCAATTTCAGTCAGCCCTACCCGCTTGCCATCACGTTGTCTGCCGGTCGCCAGCAATTTTCGCTTAGCCTGAGCGAAGGGACGGTCGTGTTGGGCAGCATCTATCTGCTGCCGGCAATCAGTTCGTACCCGACCTACGCTGAGTATCGGGCGCAACAGCCAGACAATCAGGTCAATGGTGTATTGATTGAACTTGAAGCCGAAAAACCCGCTTACAAGAACGATACTGCTGTGCGTCCGCTTAGCCGCCAGAATCTGGCAGTGACTCCCTACGATCCCTACCGAATGCTGATGAACACCCTGGGTGGCGAAAACTGGAACCGCAGCGGAACGGCAGTTTACTACGAATTTATCGTGCCACAGAGCGGCTGGTATGCGATTACGCTCCGCGCAATTCAGGATTACAAAAACAACTTTACCGTCTACCGACGGATCTTGATTGACGATCACGTCCCCTTTGCTGAATTCAATGCGGTACCGTTCAGCTACAATCCGACCTGGCGTAACTATACCCTCGGCGGTGCAACGCCTTACTTGATCTATCTCGAACAGGGTCGGCACGTGCTGGGGATTGAAGCAACCGCCGCGCCCTACCACGAATCAATCGAACGGGTGCGCGCCAGCCTCAAGGCAATTGCCGATCTTGCCTTCGCGATCAAGCGTCTGACCGGCAATCAGATCGACATCTACAAAGAATGGGAGATTGCCGATTACATTCCTGACATTCGCGAACGACTGACGATGCTGGCCGATCAGCTTCGCGCCGATCAGCAAGCGCTGCTGGCCGTCAACCAAACCCCGGCTTCGGCAGAGGTGCTGGCGTACCAGATGGCGATTGACAATCTCGCAGTGCTGGCGCAAGACCCTAACCGGATTCCGGTGCGAATGAGTCGCCTTTCGGAAGGGGCGGGATCGGCAGCGCAGTTGCTCGGGAATGTCTTGCCTTCGTTGCAGAGCCAACCGCTGGCTCTTGACAAGATTTATATCCATTCTCCGGACATCATCCCTCCCGAACCGAATATTACAACCGGCGCAGTGATTCTCGACTGGGCACAGCGTTTCCTCGCCTCTTTCCGCAGCAATCCTTACCAGAGTATCGGCGCCGCGCCGGATGAACTGGAGGTGTGGGTCAATCGCCCACAGCAATATGTCAACTTACTCCAACGCATGGCCGATGAGCAGTTCACCCCGCAGACCGGAATCAAGGTCAAGTTTTCGATCATGCCTGACGAGGCGAAGTTAATCCTGGCCTGCGCCGCCGGCACTCAGCCTGATATTGCGCTTGGTGTCAGCACTAACATCCCCTACGAACTGGCGATTCGCAATGCGCTCTACGATTTGCGCCGTTTTCCCGACTTTGATCGCTTCATTCGCATATATGCGCCCGGTTCTCTGTTGAGCTATATCATCAACGACTCGGTATACGCCATTCCAGAGACGCAAGATTTTTGGGTCACGTTTTACCGCAAAGACATTCTGGAAACGCTCAACCTGCCGGTGCCACAAACGTGGAACGAGGTGCTGGAGATTCTGCCAGAGCTGCAACGCTTCGGGATGAACTACAACACGCCGCTCTCGAGTGGTAGCGGCTTGAAAGGGTATCTGGTGACCGCGCCCTATCTTTTCAACAATGGCGCGTCACTCTATACTCCGGATGGCATGTCGGGGTTGGGTAGCGACGAGGCGATTCAGGCGATCCGGTTTATGGCCGAAAGTTTCACCATCTATGGCATGCCGTTAACCACCGCCAGTTTCTACGAAAGTTTTCGCGCCGGCGAAACCCCGGTTGGCATCTCGAACTTTGAAACCTATCTCAAGCTGCTCACTGCCGCGCCTGAAATTGATGGCCTGTGGGATATTACTCTCTACCCGGCGACCGTCTTGCCCGATGGACGCCAGTTGCGCTACGCGACTGGCTCGGCCCAGGCGGCAATGATGTTCGCCAATACCGACAAACCGCAGCAAGGATGGCAATTCCTGACCTGGTGGATGTCCACTGAGACGCAGGTTGCATTCCAGCGCGAATTGATGATGAACTATGGACTGGAATATCTGTGGAATTCGGCCAATCTGGAGGCATTCCGGTTTACGCCGATTGCCGGTTCGCACCGCGACGTGATCTTGCAGCAGTGGCAGTGGTTGCAAGAGCCGGTTAAATTGCCGGGTAGTTATATGCAAGAGCGCGAACTGAGCAACGTTTGGAACCGGATCGTCTTTGACGGCGCCAATCCGCGCGTGGCGATTGACGCTGCCGTGACGGTAATCAACCGCGAGATTACGCGCAAGATGACCGAATTCGGCTATATCCGCAACGGTGAGCGGGTGAAGACCTTCACAATTCCTACGATTGAGACAGTGAAGGAGTGGATGGCGCATGCAAACTGACCGGCGTAACCACATGATCGGCCAATGGCGCAAGGAGGCAAGCGCGTATGTCTTCGTCGCGCCTTACGCCGCGCTGTTCGCAGTCTTCATCGCAATTCCGGTGCTGGCGGCATTTCTGCTCTCATTTACGTTTTTCGATTCGATCCAGCCGCCACAGTTCAACGGGTTGTTGAACTACATCGTGTTGCTGACCCAAGACGACATCTTTATGCGCTACGTCTTGCCCAACACGATCCAGTTTGCCGTGCTGGTTGGGCCGGGAGGTTATGCGCTGGCCTTTTTGCTGGCCTGGATGCTGGCCCAGTTGCCGCGCCTGCCGCGCGCGATCTTTGCCCTCATTCTCTATTCGCCGTCGATGACCGGCGGGGTGGCGATGGCGGTCGTCTGGCAGACACTCTTTAGTGGGGATCAGAACGGGTATCTGAACAGTTTCCTGCTCAGCCTCAATCTGATCCAGGCGCCGATCCAGTGGCTGCAATCGCCAGAGTATTTGATGACGATCATGATCATTGTCACGCTGTGGAGCAGTATGGGAGTCGGCTTTCTGGCTATGCTGGCCGGAATGCTCGACATTAATCCTGAATTGTACGAAGCCGGCGCCCTCGATGGGATCAGCAGCCGCTGGCAAGAGATTATCTACATCACGATTCCATCGATGAAGCCGCAGATGCTCTTTGGCGCCGTGATGGCGATTGTCGGCGCTTTTCAGGCCGGCACGATCGGTGTAGCGCTATCGGGGAGCAACCCTACGCCGCGTTACGCCGGCCAACTAATCGTCAACCACATCGAAGACTACGGTTTCCTGCGTTACGAGATGGGGTATGCTGCCGCAGTCTCGGTCGTGTTGCTGTTGATGGTATTGCTGTTTAACCGGCTCGCCAACAAACTCTTTCGCGAGGATTGACCATGAGGCGCAAGCGTTGGTTTAGCTACAGTCTGCGCGATAGCGGCATGAATCCACGAGGGTTTCACCCCAGTCAGCTCAAATTTTATCTGGTGCTGGCGCCGCTGGCAGCGTTTATGCTGCTGCCCATCGTCTTTATCTTCTCGCACGCCTTTAAGCCGCCAGAGGAATTGTTTGCTTATCCGCCGCGCTTTTTTGTCGTCAGACCAACGCTGAAAAATTTTACCGACCTCTTTGCCCGCATTTCTACCTCGGAAGTGCCGGTGAGTCGCTATCTGTTTAATAGCGTGATGGTTACGCTGCTCACCGTGCTGGCTTCGGTTGTTGTTGGCTCGACTGCGGCCTTTGCGCTATCGAAAAAACGGTTTCGCCTCAAGCAGACACTCTTTGCCATCAATACGGTAGCGTTGATGTTTGTGCCGGTCGCCGTCACTATTCCACGCTTCCTGATCATCCAGCAGCTCGGCCTGCTCAATACCTTCTGGGTGCATATTCTGCCCGCGCTGGCCATGCCGGTCGGTCTGTTTCTGCTCAAACAGTTCATGGATGCGCTCCCCAACGAGATAATCGAAGCGGCTCAGATCGATGGCGCTACCGACTGGCAGATCTACTGGCACATTATTGTGCCGCTGACCAGGCCGGCACTGGCAACAATTGCCATTCTCGCCTTTCAGGCTTCCTGGAATAATGTTGATACCTCGGCGATGTACATCAATGACGAAAACCTGAAGACGTTTGCCTTCTATCTCTCAACGCTCACGTCAACGACGGCTGGCGCCAATCTGGTTGCCGGCCAGGGGATGGCGGCGGCGGCTTCGTTAATCGTCTTTGTCCCCAACCTGATCATCTTCATTCTGTTGCAGAGTCAGGTGATGAGCACAATGTCGCATTCGGGATTGAAGTGAGTGGATACGCCTGCGCTTGAGTGAAGGCCGCTACGCGAGAGAGACGACTATGGATCGGGTGCGCATCCGCAATCAGAGTGTTTTCTGGCTCGGCGTTGTGATTGCCCTGGCGCTGGGGACGGTAGTGCGCGCGCCGGTAGTTCAGGCTGATGCGCCCTACGTAACCTGGACACCAGGCCCTGGCGGCGAGCTATACATGACCCAGGATGCATATATCCCGATTGGCGAGACACCTTTGCCAGTAGCCGGCCCCGAAGACATGTTTATGACGCCGGATGGGATCATCTATCTGGCCGATACCGGCAATGGACGAATCGCGCGGCTCGATGAGACTCTGACGGTAGTGGCAGAGTATGGAAAGGGAATTTTGCAAAAACCGTTCGGCGTTTTCGTCGATGATGAAGGCACTGTATATGTGGCCGACGCAGGGTTGAATCAGATTGTTGTGCTGGCCGCAGACGGCACGCTCCGCCACCAGTTCGGGCGACCGGTTGAACCACTGTTCGGCAAGAACCGCAGCTTCCTGCCCCGCAAAGTGGCAGTTGATCAGCGCCGCAACCTCTATGTCATCGGCGAAGGATCGGTGCAAGGGGTCATCCTGCTCAACCCCGATGGCCGCTTCATCGGTAATTTCGCTGCCAATACCGCCCAGATGTCGCTGCGCATGCTCTTACAGCGGATGTTCTTGAGCGAAGAGCAACTGGCTCAACTGGCGCGAAACGAAGCTGCTTCGCCATCGAACCTGGCTATTGACCGGCAATCGATGCTCTACACCATTACTGCCAGCACATTTGCCGACCAGAGCATCCGCAAATTCACCGTTGCCGGACGCAATATCTTTCCATCTGTTATCGGCTCAACCTCATTCCGCGACATCCACATCGATCCCGATGGTCTACTGGTGACAGTTGATAGCGAGGGCCGGATCTTCGAGTACGACCAGAATGGCACGTTGCTGTTTCTGTTCAATGCCCGCGACAATGGCGATCAACGGCGCGGGACACTGATCAATCCGACCGGAATTGCCCGTTACGGCGACCTGATCTATGTCCTCGACAAAGAAAAGAATGCGCTGATCCGCTATCAGGCCACTGCCTTCGCCGAGACGGTGCATCGGGCGATGCGGCTCTATCTGGCCGGTTTTTACCGCGAAGCGCAGCCCTATTTTGAACAGGTGCTCAACTTCAATGGTTCGTTCATCATGGCGTATCAGGGGTTGGCCGATGCCTACTTCAAAGCCGGCAATTACGGCGCGGCGCTGACGGCCTACCGCTACGCCGAAGATCGGGCCGGTTATTCAGAGTCCTTCTGGGAGCTACGCAATGCGGTACTACAGCAATATCTCGGCCCATTCATCATTGCTATCACGCTGGCGGCGCTTGGTCAAAGCATTATGCGACGCTTCGAACGTCGGTACGGCTGGTTTGAACCGTTGCGGGCCTGGATGCGGCAACTTCGCCGGCGCCGACTGATTGACGATGCTGTCTTCCTGCTGCGCTTTGTGCGCCATCCGGTTGATAGCTTCTACTACATCAAAGCCAACCAGCGCGGCAGTCTGCGCTTTGCCTTTCTGATCTACCTCTGGGTGATTGCCGTTCACGTGCTCTCACTCTATTTGATGGGTTTTCCCTTTAATCAGTATGCCTACCCCGGACAGATTCGGGTCGAGAATGAAATTGCGCTGCTGGTGGTGCTCTTCGGGTTGTGGAATACGGCGAACTATCTGGTGTCAACGATCAGCGACGGCGAAGGCCGGGTGCGCGACGTCGTGATCGGCAGCGCCTACAGCCTCTTTCCGTATGCGCTGTTTATGCCAGTCGTGATCGCTGTCTCGAATGTGTTGACGCTCAACGAGATCTTTCTGGTCACCTTCTCGCAGCAGGTTATTTTTGCCTGGACTGGATTGATGCTTTTCATCATGGTGCGAGAAATTCACAACTATACCATCTCAGAAACGACCGGCAATGTTCTCAAGACCCTGTTCACAATGGCGATGCTGGCGTTCACCGCTTATATTCTCTCGCTCTTGTTTGGGCAATTGTTCGATTTTATCAGCGCTATCTGGCAGGAGATTGGTTTGCGTGGGTAAGCTCATCCATGTGCTGATAGCAGTGTTGCTGCTAACAATGTCGCTCCCGGTGGCTCAGGCCGCCGAAACGATGACCGGTATTCCTGCCGGTTACGAGCCGGTTGCTGCTAATGCCACATTCGAGCTGTATCTCAACCGCGAGACGCTGGCGTTCAAGGTGCGTGACCGACGCAGTGGCTATCTCTGGTCGTCGACGCTCGATGAGGTAACGCCAGCCGACCGCCTCAACCGGACCTGGACGGCGTTCGCGCGCAGCGGCATTAGCATCGAATATATGGACGCGCGCGCCAACACGCGCCGGGCATCGATCACCAATGCCGAACATCGGCTAGAGATTGCTACGCTCAGTGATGGCTTTCGCGGGCAGGTTACCTTTGTCGATCCGGCAATCACGATCACGGTACAGGTCACGCTGACACCACGCGGGGTACGGGTTGAAGTACCCTTCAGCGGGATCAGCGAAGCGGGAAACTTCCGGCTGGCCCAACTCCATCTCTACCCCTTCTTCGGCGCGACGCGCGAGGCCGAAACACCGGGATACATGCTGATCCCCGATGGCAGTGGCAGTCTGATTGCGTTCACGGAACGCACCAATGCGCGCGCAATGTTGTATGGCCGTTACTATGGCCCCGACATCGGGATGCGCGGCGAATTACCGGTCAACCCCGATACCCGCCCGACCTATCCACTCTCGGCGCCGGTCTTCGGTATCGTCCACGGCGAGCAACAGCACGCGGCGCTCGCCATCCTTGAACGCGGTTCAGCCTTTGCCGAACTGCTCGTTCACCCGGCAGGCATCACAACCAGATTCAACTTTCTCTACCACCTCTTCATCTACAACGAGAGCTACTTCCAGCCAACCAACCGCTCTGGCGCGGGAGTGACTACTATCCAACCGCAAACCAATGCGTTCGACATCGTACAGCACTACCAGTTTCTCACCGGCGCTGAAGCTGATTATGTCGGATTGGCGCGAGCTTATCAGCAGTTTCTGGTTGAGCAGGGCATCTTGCGCCCTACAGGCGCAGCCAATGGCGAGTTACCGCTGCGCGTCGAGTTTCTGGCCGCCGAGCGGGAACGGGTGCTCTTCTGGCAGCGGGCGATACCGATGACGACCATCGCCCAGATGGCCGACATCCTGGCCACGCTGCCAACCAGCAGAGTTGAAGTGGTCTACTATGGCTGGCAACCGCAGGGAGCCACCGCGCCACTACCGCTCAGCTTTCAGATCGAAGGCGCGTTGGGTAGCCGGAATGCCCTGGTGGAATTAGCCCGAACGATAGAGACTCAGGGTGGAACGCTCAGTCTCTACGTTGACCCCCAGGCCGGCCTGGTTGACGAGAGTGGTTACACGCGCAGCGATGTGGCGATGGCGATCAACCGGGCGCTGATCCGCGGTACCCATCGCGGTATGCAGCAGCTCTATTTCAATCTGCAAGCTGTTGAACAGCGCCTCAAAGCCTGGAGCAACGCCTTTGAACCGGCAGGACTCGGCATTGCGCTCGATGGCATCGGCTTTCGGTTGTATAGCGATTTTCAGGCAGCGAATCGCCGCAACCGCGAAGAGATGTTACAAGCCTACCAGACGCTCTTGAGCAAGTATGGCCCGTTTGCCATGTATCGCCCAAATGCCTATCTGTGGGAAGCCACCCGCGCCTACTACGATATACCACTCGGCGACAGTGGGTACCTCTACACCACTGCCGCGGTGCCCTTCTTGCCGATTGTACTCGCCGGTTACATTCCATACTATGGCCCGCCGCTCAACTTCTCGTCGAATCTGGAAGCAGATCTGCTGCGTCACGCCGATTATGGCGCATACCCGTCATTTCTTCTTACCCACGAAGCAACGGCGGCGATCTTAAAGACACGCTCAAACTGGATCTATACCTCAGCCTACAACCAGTGGCGTGACGAAGCACAGCGGGCATATGCATGGCTGGCTAGAGTGCTTGGGCCGGTGCAGGGATCGGCGATTGTGGCGCGCGCAACACCTCTGCCCGGCGTATCTGTGACTGAATACGCGAATGGGAAACGAGTTGTCGTCAACTACACCACGCAATCGATCACGCTGGCCGGTCAGACCATCCCACCGCGCGATGCAATCGTGATCGATGGCGCACCGTCTGGCAGACCATGATAAGGAGCGAACCGCGAGCGCGCGGGTTTGGCAAAGATCGCTGGCAGGGTTCGTCTGCTAAGGAAAATGTAAGGAAGATTGGTATGACCAATTTGGGATCGCGATGGCGCTTTCGCCTGCGGGAAAACCTTCAGGGCTATCGCTTTCTGCTGCCATGGCTGATTGGATTCGTGCTGTTTACTGCCGCGCCGCTGGCGCAAACGTTCCAATACAGGCTGAGCAACGTCAAAGTCGCAGTAACAGGGATTGAATTAACTGCTATTGGCTGGCAAAACTATACCCGAGCGCTGTTTACCGATCCGACATTTGTTCAGTTACTCATCGAATATGTGATTGAAACCGCGCTTTCGGTTCCGATCATTCTCATCTTTTCAATGATCATTGCCCTCTTTTTAAATGTACCGTTTTGGGGAAGAGGCATCTTCCGTACTATCTTCTTCCTACCGGTTGTCATCACCAGCGGGCCGGTGATCGGGGAACTGGTCGCTCAAGGGGCGACATCGGCGCCTCAGGTTGCGTCATCGACAGCCGTGGCGGCCTTCGTCGGCCAGTTACCGCCGCTTTTGCGCGAACCGGCGCATTATCTGCTGTCATCCTTTATTCTCATCTTGTGGTTTTCGGGGGTGCAGATTTTGATCTATCTGGCCGGACTGCAAAAAATTGATCGGTTTGTCTACGAAGCGGCAGCGGTTGATGGCGCTTCAGCGTGGGAAGCATTTTGGAAAATCACGTTGCCGTCGCTTCGCACAACTACTGTGATCAATGCGCTCTACACCATCATTACCCTGTCACATTTTTCTGAAAATAAAGTGATCCGGTACATCCATTCGCGGATTTACGATGTCGAGGGAGGTATCGGTTATGCCAGCGCCATGGCTTTTGTGTATGCGCTGGCCTTGATCGCGCTGCTGATGGCAACATTCCTGGTCTTGCGACCACGCGCGCGTGAGTAGGGGAGGGTTTGGGCTATGCCACGGCTACGCATTGACTATCTACGCCGAATTGTCTGGGGCGCACACAACCGGCCCGGTATCCTGCCCACGATCCTGCTCTACGCAGTCTTGATCGCTATCGGTTTCGTCTACCTCTACCCGCTGCTGTTTATGACGATCACCAGCTTCAAAAGTCCCGATGACTTGCTGAACCCGATGGTGCAGTGGGTACCAACTGAGCTGTATATCGGCAACTTCCAGAAAGCGTTTCGGGTACTGGACTACCTCGAGACACTTCGGGAAACTATCGTCATTAGTGTCGCGCCAACGGCGTTGCAGGTCGTGGTGTGCGCGCTGATCGGCTATGGCCTGGCCCGTTACCGCCTGTGGGGGAAATCGATCCTCTTCGCGCTCATTTTCGCTACGTTTGTCATTCCTCCCCAAAATACCGTCATTCCACAGATGTTGAATTACCGCTATCTCAACCTGCTCGGCAATCCGCTATCACTGCTCATTCCGGCAGCGTTGGGGCAAGGTTTTAAGAGTGCGATCTTCATTCTCATCTTCTACCAAAACTTTCTGTCACTGCCGCGCGCGCTGGAAGAAGCGGCCCGGCTTGACGGCGCGTCAGACCTGGGTATCTTCTGGCGGATTGCGTTGCCCGGCGCGACGCCGGCGTTTATCGTCTCGTTTGTCTTCTCGGTGGTCTGGTACTGGAACGAAACCTACCTGACCACGGTGTTTCTCGAGGGCGGTATTCAGACGCTGCCGATGCAGTTGGCCCGGTTTACCCAGGCCTACGAAAACCTCTACCCGTCGAGTATGGTCAACATCTTTGACCGGCTCAACGAAGCGGTGAAGATGAGCGGAACGTTGCTGACGATTTTGCCGTTGCTGGTGATGTATTTCATCTTGCAACGCTGGTTTGTCGAGTCAATTGAACGATCAGGACTTGCCGGTGAATAAGATACGCATCTGGAATATGCTGATGGGGCTGGCATTATTGATCACAGCCTGCGCAACTCCAACCGGGCCGAGCGTTCAGCCATCGGACGCGACGGCCACCGTTGCCGCGACACCAACATCACTGCCAGCATCCGTGCCAGCGTCAACGCCGACACCGATGCCGATGCCCACGACCATCGTCGGCGACGACGAGATCATCGCCTACGAAATGCGCGCAGCGTTTGACTTCTTTTGGGAACAGGCCAACACCGACCCTGATAGCCCCGGCTATGGCCTCATTCGCGACCGTTATCCGGGATCGGCAGGAATTGCCAGTATTGCCTCGGTTGGCTTTGGCCTGACCGCTCTCATTGTTGGGGTGGAACGAGGCTACATCACGCGCGACGAAGGCTATGAACGCGCCTCAGGCACGTTACAAACCCTTACGCGAATGGAATCGGTTGAGGGGTTTTACTACCACTTCGTAGATATTCATACCGGTCAGCGAGCCTGGCAGAGTGAAGTATCGAGTATCGACACCGCTATCTTGCTGATGGGAGTGCTGGCGGTGGGGCACTATTTTGGCGCAGAGGTGGCCACCCTGGCCAATACCATCTACGAGCGGGTTAACTGGCCCTGGTTTCTTGATCCCGACCGGCAAATGTTTTATATGGCGTATTACCCGGAAAAAGGCTTCAGCGGTTATTGGGATTTTTATGCCGAACAGTTGATGCTCTACGTGCTGGCAGCAGCATCGCCCACCTATCCGGTTGACGAAACACCGTACTACACCTTCATTCGCCACACGGGACGGTATGGCGATGGAGAGCCGTTTATTCACTCGTGGTTTGGATCGATCTTTACCTACCAGTTTAGTCATGCGTGGATCGATTTTCGCGGACTGGTTGACCAGAAAGGGGTTGATTGGTTTCAGAACTCGGTTGCCGCCTCGCGCGCGCACTACGACTTTGCTGTGGCAATGGATGCGAAATACGAAACCATTGGTCCCAATGCCTGGGGGCTGACTGCTTGCGACGGCCCCAACGGTTATGAAGGACGCTACGGCGCGCCGCCATCGGGGTACGACAACCGCGCCCACTTCATCGACGATACCGTGCCGCCAGCAGGAGCAATCGGATCGATCATCTTCACTCCGGCAGAGTCGTTGCAGGCGATGCGCTTCTACTACTCGCTTGAGCAGTTGAAAGGGCAGTATGGTTTTTACGATGCCTTCAACCTGTCACGCAACTGGTATGCCACCGACGTGATCGGCATCGACAAGGGTATCTCGCTGGTGATGCTGGCGAACTACCAGGATGACCTGATCCACCGGGTGATGATGAGCCATCCGATTATTCAGACTGGCCTGACGCAATTGGGGATTGCAGCGAAGGAGTGATGGGATTAGGGGAGGAACAATGCCGACGATCAAAGACGTTGCTCGCCGCGCCGGTGTCAGTGTGACTGCGGCTTCGTATGCCCTCAACCGCACCGGCACCATCAGCGAAGAGACGCGGCAACGGGTGTTACAAGCAGCCGAAGAGCTGAATTACCATCCCAATGCCTTTGCCCGCCACCTCAAGGCGCGCCGGTCGCGCACGATTGGTATCTTTATTACCCGTTTCGCCGGCGCTTTCTACGAAGAGATTCTTGATGGCATTCACGAGGTCATTCTCGCCACCGAATACGAGCTGATCGTCTGCCCGGAGACACGGGTCGAACGGCGCATCTTTACCCATCGCCAGGTCGATGGCGCAATCGTGTTTGATACCAGTATCCGCGACGAACAGATTCTGCGCCTTGCCGGGCCGAAATTCCCGATTGTGGTGATGGATCGGCAGCTTGAAGCCGAGTATGTCTTCCCGCTTTTGCTTGACAACCGGCAAGGCGTCGCGCAGGCGTTTGCGCATCTCTACCGTCAGGGATTGCAGCGACTGGCCTATATCGCCGGCGCGCCCGATTCATTTGACAACAACGAGCGCATGCAAGCCTTTCTGAACGAAGCGGCGCGTCATCAGTTGTCAGTGCGCGTTTATCCCGGCAATTTTACCGAGCAATCGGGTTATGCGGCGGCTAAACGGATCATCGACGAGGGCGATCTACCCGAAGGTGTCTTTTGCGCCAACGACCAGATGGCAATCGGCTTTATGCGCGCGATGCGCGAACACGGTCTCGAGGCGCCACGCGACATTGCCGTGATCGGCTGTGACGACATTTTGCTGGCCCGATATGTGCAACCGCCGCTTTCGACCATCGGCGCGTCACGGCGCGAGTGGGGCGGTACCGCTGCGCGCTGGTTAATGCGCTACCTTGAGCGCGAAGAGGTCTCGCCACCTCAGCGCATACCAACCGCTTTTATCGCCCGCGCTTCGTCGCTCAAACGTCCTGAAAACCTGGAGTAGCCTGTGGATACGACAACGCCGATCACCTTTGAGATCGAGGGCGCGATTACTTTCTTTCGCGCCGGCACGAACCTTGATCCCTCCAGCCCTGGCTATGGTTTAACGGTCGATGCCATCCATCGGCCTCAGATCGCGTCAATCGCCTCAGTTGGATTTGCGCTTAGCGCTTGGGTGATTGCGGTTGAGCGCGGTTTGATGCGCTACGCCGACGCTCTGCACCTCACCCGCGGCACGTTGCGGACACTCTACGAGCGGGTGCCTCATCAATACGGCTTCTTTGCCCACTTTCTCGACCGCGCCACCGCAGCACGCTGGGGTCATTGCGAATATTCCACGATTGATACCGGTCTTTGCTTGAACGGTGTGTTGACGGCTGCGGCCTATTTTCGTGACGCCGAAATCGAAGAGCTGACCGAACGTCTGCTCGACCGGATCGATTGGAATGCATTTCTCGCCGAACGAGACGGGCATCTGGTCTTGCGCATGTCGTACAATCCCGATGCTGATGGCGATTATGTGACCGATACGCCGGGGTTTATCAGCTTCTGGGATATGGCTGCCGAACAGAAGCTGCTGTACCTCCAGGCTGCGTTACGATTGCCGCCGGTCACTGCTCGCGCGCTCTATCAAGGGTTTCGAAGCGACATCGGCTACTATCAGGGCCAGCCGGTAATTATCAATCCCGGTGGAACGCTCTTTGCCTATCAATACACTGAAGCCTGGCTCGATACCCGTAGCTACCGTGATCCTGACGGTATTGACTGGTTCCGCAATGCACAACTTGCTGCGCTGGCCAACCGCGACTATTGTCTCAGCCTGCGCGATCGGTTTGGCGCCTACCACGAACGAAGCTGGGGGATCGGATGCGGCGATACCCCTCGCGGTTACGTCGTGGCTGGCGCGCCACCTGCCTTGATACCACCTGAACCGGACGGCACCGTTTCGATCAGTAACGCTCTGTCCTGTATGCCCTATATGCCCGACGCTGTGCTCGACATGCTTGATTATCTCTACCACAAACAGCCGGACACTCAAGGGCCATACGGTTTTTACGATGCGTATAACCTTTCGACCAATCCACCGTGGTATAGCCGCACCGTATACGGGATTAATAAAGGCTGCGCCTTACTGATGCTGGAAAACGCTTGCACCGGCCTGATCTGGGATGTCTATACGTCTGGTTCGCGCATCCAACACGCGCTCAATGTCCTGGGATTCACCAGACAACCATCAATCGCCTGATACTGTTATCGAGAGGTTATCACAATGCCTGACTTCACAGTCCACAGCCAGCGCTTCTGGCTCGATGGTCAACCACTATTGCTACAGGCGGGCGAGTTTCACTACTTCCGCGCGCCTGCCGATCAATGGCCGCAACGCCTCAGTCTGCTGACGCAGGCCGGATTTAACGCGGTTGCCTGCTACATTCCATGGCTGTGGCACCAGCCACAACCTTCCGTGATCGATGTGCAGGGGGAAACGCACCCGATGCGCAATCTGGCCGGTTTTCTCGATCTGGCGCATCAGATGGGACTCTACGTCATTGCCCGGCCCGGCCCGTACATCATGGCCGAAACCATCAACGAGGGGATTCCACCGTGGGTATTTGAGCACTACCCGCAGATCGCGCTGATCAACCAGCGTGGCGAAGCGGAACAGATCGCCAGTTACCTGCATCCCGATTTTCTGCGCTGCGTCGCCGATTGGTATCGCGCCGTCTTCGGCATACTGGCGCCGCGCCAGATCACGCGCGGCGGCCCCATCATTCTCGTGCAACTTGATAATGAAATGGGTATGCTGCACTGGGTGCGCAACAGCTTTGATCTGAATCCGGTGGCGATGCAGCACTTCGCTGCCTGGCTCAATGCAACCGGTCATACCGCGCTGATCCACGATCCGGCAACCCTGGCCGAACAGTTGCGCCATGCCGAAGGTGAAGCCGGCGCGCAACTGGTAGCTGACTATCGTCGCTTCTACCGGAGCTATCTGCGCGACTATACGCGCTGGATGCTGGCCGAAGCGCGCGCGAATGGTCTTGAGACGCCGGCAGTGATCAACATTCACGGCTTTGCCAATGGCGGTAAAACCTTTCCAATAGGTTTGTCGCAATTGCTCGAGACATTGCGTCTCCCTGAGATCATCAGCGCCACCGATGTCTATCCGGGTCAGATCGGCGCAGGCACCTTCCATCAGATTATGCTGATTAACGCGATGACCAGCGCCATCCAAAATCCGGCTCAGCCACTCTTTTCGATCGAATTTCAGGCAGGCGGCAATCTCGACTTCAGCAATATGTCAAGTTCTTTCTACGACCTCCACACCCGACTGAGCCTGGCCAACGGTATGCGCGCGATCAATCACTACCTCTTTTTCGATGGAGAAAACGACCCGCTGCTCAGCCCGATCAAACGGCACGACTGGGGGCACCCGGTGCGCGTCGATGGCACACTGCGCAGCCACTATCATCGCTACCCGCTCTTGTCACGCGCGTTAGCGAGCTACGGCGATGCGCTCACCCTCGCGCAACCGGAAACGATCACCACTATCGGTTTTCGCGTTGATGATTTTATGACCGAAGTCAATGCGCCCTGTACGCAGACGGCAACCAACATCATCACTCATCAGCGCGATGTGATCTTGTTTGACTTCATCGCGCGCGGACTGGCTCTCACCCACCGCGACTTCAAGGCGCTTGAGCTACAACATACCCCGCTTGATCCGGCACAGGTACCGCTCCTTTGGACGATGCTCGACGAAAACTGCGATCCGGCCACCGAACGCAAGCTGGTTGAATATGTTGCTGCCGGTGGACGAGTAGTGATTGTTGGACGATTGCCCACAGCCGGCATACTGGCAACCGCGCTTGCTATCCAGGTCAGCAGCGACCCACCCTTCACGCCTCGTCGGGCGCACATCTTCGACAACGCCGACATTCCGGTCAGCTTTGCGCAGTACTATCACGGCGAACCGGGGAACATTTTCGCTACCGTCAATGATGAGTCAATCGGTTTTCGCAAACAGCTCGGCAAGGGCGAGATCGTGATGCTTGGGGCAGCCTTCCCGATTGTCAACCTTACCGATCTCGCCGTCTTTTCTCGTCTGGCCGAATGGGTTGATTGCGTCGCGCCCTTCACCCTCTCCAACTGGGTCGATGTTCATCTGAGTCGCGGCCCGCAGGGTGACTTTTTGTTTGTCAATCACTATGGCGACGATCCACTCGAAACCAGAATCGACTATCGTGGAAGGCCGTTATTCGACGGCCACCCGATCACTATGCCGGCGCGGAGCGGCGCGATCTTGCCGCTGAACTGGAGGATTCGCCCTGGCCTGACGGCGCGTTATGCCACTGCAGAAATCAGAGCAGTAACGGCAGTCGCCGGCGCGCTGATTTTGACATTTGCCCGACCTGAAGGGGTGATCTGTCTGGAAAGAGATGGCGCTCCGGCGCCGCAATTCATCTACTTCACCAACGGCACTATTCAGATCATAGAGTCATCGCAATAGAGATTAGGAGCATCCATGAACGACATCGAAGAGCGGATCGACCATCTCCTGGGACAAATGACCCTGGAAGAGAAGATTGGTCAGCTCAATCAACCGATGATCCACGGTCTGCCTGGACTTGATCTCTTGCGTCAGGGCAAAGCCGGCTCGATCATCAATGCCTTCGGCGCGCTCAGCGGGCAAGGATTCGACCACCTCAGCAGCGCTGAAGCGTGCAACACGCTGCAAAAAGCCGCGCTCGAATCTCGTCTGGGCATTCCATTACTGTTCGGACGTGACATCATTCACGGCCAGCGCACCGTCTTTCCCATCCCGTTGGCGCAAGCAGCTAGCTTCAATCCGACGCTGGTGGAACAAATCAACCGCGTGGCTGCCCGTGAAGCCAGCGCAGTCGGCATTCGCTGGACATTCGCGCCGATGTTAGACATTGCCCGCGATGCGCGTTGGGGGCGAATTGCTGAAGGGTACGGCGAAGACCCATACCTGACGGCGCGGATGGCGGAAGCTGCCGCGCGCGGGTTTCAGGGCGACGATGTCAGCCAACCCGACCGACTGGTTGCCTGCGCCAAACACTACGTTGGCTACGGCGCTGCCGAAGGTGGCCGCGATTACGAACAGGCTGAAATTTCCGAACCAACTCTGCGCGATGTCTATCTCCCGCCGTTCCGCGCTGCCGTTGCCGCTGGCGTGGGCACCGTGATGAGCGCGTTTCTTGATCTCAATGGAGTGCCGGCCACTGCCAACCGCCGGCTTTTGACCGACATTCTGCGCGGTGAGTGGGGCTTTGACGGTTTTGTCGTTTCAGATTGGGAATCGATTGGCGAGCTGGCGCAGCACGGTGTGGCCGAAGATCGCGCCCAGGCAGCGGCGCTGGCACTCCATGCCGGTGTCGATATGGATATGGTGAGCGGAGCCTATCAGGAGACGCTGGCCGAAAATCTACGCTGCGGCAGAATCTCTGATGCAGAACTCGATACCGCAGTGCGCCGCGTCTTACGCATCAAACACCGCGCCGGCATCTTCGAACGCCCCTTCACTGATCCCGAACGCGCAAGCCGCGACATCCTTACTGCCGAAGCGCGTGACCTTGCCCGTCAGGCCGCGCGCGAAACCATGGTGCTGCTCAAAAACGACCGCAACCTCTTGCCGCTACGCGACATGCGCCGTATCCTGGTGGCAGGCCCGTTCGTTCATGCCACTGCCGAACTCTTCGGCACCTGGACGATGGATGGGCGAGCGGAGGATGTCGTTCCGCTCGATCAGGCGTTTCGACAGATCGCGCCGACAGGGGTTGAACTGTGGTTTGCTGCGACGCCGGATCTGGCTTTGTCACGCGCCCACTATGCCGATGCCGTCATCTTGCTGATGGGAGAACATCCGGCCCGTTCGGGTGAGAACGCCAACGTGAGCGACCTGAATCTACCACCCGGACAACTGGAATGGATCACGGCGGTAGCAGGAATCGGCAAACCAACAGTACTCGTCGTCTTTGCCGGACGGCCTCTGGCGATCACCCGCGCAATCGCTCAGGTGCAGGCAGCGATCTATGCCTGGCATCCGGGGCTGGAAGGGGCAGCAGCACTGGCTGAAATCCTCTTCGGTCTGGCTGCGCCATCTGGCCGATTGCCGGTCAGCATGCCAAGAGCAACCGGTCAGGCGCCGATATACTATGCGCGCAAGCCCTCAGGCCGGCCCTTGCGCGAAGATGGCCCCTTCCGTACTCGTTATGTCGATCTACCAACTGTGCCACTATACCCGTTCGGATACGGCCTTACCTACACCCGCTTCAGCTACAGCGATTTACGGATAAGCAGTCAGCGCATGCGCGACACACTCACCGTCAGTGCGCTCATCACCAATGTGGGAGAGCGCGCAGGTACCGAAGTCGTGCAGCTTTACATACGCGATCTGGTCGGCTCGCTGACTCGACCGATCCGCGAACTGAAGGGATTTCAGCGCATGACCTTGCAACCGGGTGAGTCCCGGCGAGTACAATTCACGCTGCGCGAAGAAGATCTCGCCTTTACCCGCGCCGATGGCAGTTGGGGCGCCGAACCGGGTCGCTTCAAGGTATGGATCGCTCCCCACTGCGAAGCCGGATTAGAAGGCGAATTTATGCTGTAATTTCACCTCTGGCGGGCACAACAATATCGTGCCCGCCATTTCACATGTGCGCCACAAATACACCGCTGCAATGATTGACAACGATACCGCGCCGCTCGCGCTTGCCGGTACACCTGTATCGGTTGTTTCGAAATATGCTATAATTATTACGCAGTGCGTCATAACAAGTACTTGAGGAGGCGACCAATGACGATCGCGGCTGAACGCGGAACTGACCTGTTTCGATTCGACGATCTACTCACCCCGCGTGAACGCGCCCTACGTGACAAAGTGCGCGCATTCTGCAACGAGCATGTCCTGCCGATCATCAACGACTACTGGGAGCGCGCCGAGTTTCCTTTCGAGTTAGTGCCGCGTATTGCTGAGCTAGGAATTGTAGGTGGCACCATCCAGGGGTACGGTTGTCCGGGCTTCACCAGCGTCGAAGTGGGATTAATTGCCGCCGAGCTGGCCCGCGGCGACGGGAGCATTGGCACCTTTGTCGGCGTCACCAGTGGGCTGGCAATGGGCGCTATCGCCGCATGCGGTTCCGAAGAGCAAAAGCAGCGCTGGCTCCCGGCGATGGCCCGGCTGGAGAAGATCGGCGCCTTTGCCCTGACCGAACCTTACGTCGGCTCTGACGCAGCTCACATTCGCACGACTGCCCGGCGGGTGGATGGCGGCTATCTCCTCAATGGCGCCAAACGCTGGATCGGCAACGCCACCTTCGCCGATGTGATTGTGGTCTGGGCGCAAGACGAAGCAACGGGACGTATTGGCGGCTTTCTGGTTGAGAAGGGCACGCCAGGCTATCAGGCGACCAAGATTGAAGGAAAGATTGCCAAGCGGTCGGTCATCAACGCCGACATCACACTCGAGAATGTGTTCGTCCCGGAAGAGAATCGACTCCCGCTGGCCCGCTCGTTCCGCGACACGGCCAACATTCTCAAAAACACCCGGTACGGCGTGGCTTGGGAAGCGGTCGGTCACGCGCAGGCCGCTTACGAACTGGCGCGCGAATACACCTTGCAGCGCGAACAATTTGGCCGCCCGATTGCCGGTTTCCAGTTGGTACAGCAGAAGCTAGTGCAGATGCTCGGCGATCTGACCGCGATCCAGTTGATGGCGTGGCGACTGAGCAAACTGCGTGACGAGGACGAGAGCCAGATCACCGAAGGGATGGCTTCGCTTGCCAAACAATATTGTGCAGCCAAAGCGCGGCAAATCGTCGCCCTTGGCCGCGAGGTGCTCGGCGGCAACGGCATCTTGCTCGACCGCCACATTGCCCGCCACTTCGCCGACATCGAAGCCGTCTATACCTATGAAGGCACGAACGAGATCAACACGCTGGTTGTTGGACGCGAGATTACCGGTATTGCCGCCTTCGTGTAGCAGTCAACCACACTACCATATTATGCGCGAGGTGTAGAGACGGTGTAATGCGCCGTCTCTACGCTGTAAGGAAGCCATGGACTACGCTTCCCACATCTGATAGCGGGTAAGATCACAGGCTTCTCACAGTGGAACATTGGCAGGAGGTGAACGAACTTTCAATCTGGCATATAATAATGGTAACGACATGTTATCAAAGGTGGACTATGGTCACACTCCCTCTTCCGCCAATCCAGCGCTCGTGGGAACGCTGCCGGGCACGCAATCTCGATCCAAACAGTCCGCCACGGGTCGGCACGGTTAACCTGAATGGGTGGAGCCATAGCCATCTGCAAATGCTGGCCCGTTCATCAATCGAGGATCTCTACCAGCTCAGCGATCATCCCGGCTTTGCCGTTCTTGTCTGCGACGAGCAAGGAACCATTATCGACATAGCCGGTGATAGCATCGTGATCGAGCAGGCGCAACAGCGCGGGTTTGGGTATGGCATTAGCCTGGCCGAAGAGATTGCTGGCGCCAACGCAGTCGATCTGGCATTGCGTGAAGCCCTGCCTTGCCAGACCAGTGGCGATGAACACTATTGCAAATGGTTGCAGCCATTTGCGCTGGCCGCGGCACCGATCTTCAGCCCCGATGGCAAAGCATTAGGCGCGCTGGCCATTCTGACCCCAGCTCATGCCAACCACCCATACATCCTCGGCCTGGTCATTGCCGCAGCGCAGGCATTGCACAACCAGTTGCGAGCCGAACGACTACTCAACGAAGCCAACGATCACCTGAGCGAACTCTATGCCACACTGGACACAATCAATGAGGGACTGATCTTCGTCGGCCCCCATGGTGAGATTCGCCGGCTGAGTCGGCGCGTGGCAAACATCCTTGCAATCAATGCGCGCTCAGCCGCCGGTCGCCCCCTGACCAGCGTTATTCCACTGCCACCGGCAATCGCTACCGCGCTGCAACACTTGAGCACGCTGGAAGAACAGGAAGTGATCTGGCAAACTGCCGTCGGCGCGCAGGCAGTGATCTGTAGCGTGCGACCGGTGTGGGATCGGAGCAAACGCTACCTGGGGAGCCTGATCACCCTCCGCCCAACTGAAAGTGTCCGCCAACTGGTACAACAAGTTGTCGGAGCCCGTGCCACGTTTACTTTTCGCGACATCATCGGTCAGAGTGAGACTATCCGCCACGCGTTACGACAGGCCCGGCTGGCGGCAGCCGGACGGGGCGCAGTGCTGTTGCGCGGCGAGCCAGGGGTAGGCAAAGATGTCTTTGCCCAGGCGATACACAATGCCAGCAGCCGGGCAAACGGGCCATTTGTGCGCGTCTCGTGCGCAGCCATCCCGCGTCAGTTGCTCGATAGTGAGCTATTTGGGGTTGAAGGGAACGAACGCCAACCCGGTCGGCCTGGCAAACTAGAGCTGGCTCACGGCGGCGTCATCTATCTGGAAGCGATTGACGCCCTTTCATTTGATCAGCAAACCAATCTGCTGCGCGCCATCGAGATGGGGCGCGTGATACGGACCGGCGGCGCGCGCCCTATTCCAATTGATGTGCGCGTGATTGCCACCGGTCACGATCTCGAACAACTGGCGCAAGAAGGACGCTTCCGCGCCGATCTCTACGCTCGCCTCAGCGTATTCACCATCGATATTCCCCCATTGCGCCAGCGCGACAACGATGTCATCTTGCTCACCAACTATATGGTGCAACGCCAGAGCGAGCAACTAGGGCGTCCGATTGCGCTCGATCCCGATGCGCTGGCCGCGTTACGCGCCTATCCCTGGCCGGGCAATGTGCGAGAACTCGAAGTCGTGCTCGAACGAATGGCGCAGGTAAGCGCCAAGAGCGTCTTGACCGTTCACGATTTGCCCCCATCGATCGCGCGCCACGCCACGCCGCTCACAATGGCAGACAGTCCGAGACTGGCCGAAGCGCACGAGTTAAGCGAGCGTGACGCAATCCTGCGCGCCATCCGCGCCGCCGGCGGTCGCATAGGCCGCGCCGCAACGCTGCTCGGTATCAGTCGGGCAACGCTCTGGCGGAAAATGACCCGCTATCAAATCGCGCGCGATGATCTCACTCCATGACTTGTGTTTCAATATTGAAACATTTTTATGCTTCGCCCGGCTTTTTCACAGCTTGACGCCGATCCTTCTACTTTGCTACGATACTTATGCCAAAGCACTATTAAACTCATTCACTAAATAACCATGTTGGCCTTGGCCATTGACGATACGCTGTTAGACGTATCGTTGTGGTGCCTGGGAATTTTTGCGCATTGCGTCCGGCAATGCATCGCAGCAAAGAAAGGAGGTGCGCAGGGCGGGTCGCCGAATGCTTCTCACTTTCCAAACGGCGTGAACGCCCAATCCAGTTCAGATGCGTTGGCACGCCATGCGCGCGTGCAGAGTGGCCAAATCGTTTGCGCCACTACCAGGGTTTACACGCATCACGTTCTCTGTTCGAACGCTGGATCAAGGTTGATTCGTAAGAACTGGTTTCGCTTGTGTTGCAAGGAGGAGACCTTCTATGCCTGCGTCCTTTCTGGGCGAAGTATTCGGCACCATGATTCTGATCCTGTTTGGCAACGGCGTGGTCGCCAATGTGCTCTTGACACAATCGAAAGGGAATGGCGGCGGCTGGATCGTCATTACCACTGGCTGGGCTTTCGCCGTTATGTGCGGTGTCTTTACTGCGGCAGCGCTCGGCAGCCCTGGCGCCGATCTCAATCCGGCTGTGACGATTGCTGTTCTTATCCGCGGTGACTATGATTTCGGCACGGCGATCATGCATATCATCGCCCAGTTTATCGGCGCATTCATCGGCGCAACCCTCGTCTGGTTGACCTACCTCTCGCACTGGGAAGTTACGAAAGATCCCGGTTTGAAACTGGCCTGCTTTAGCACCGGCCCGGCGATCAACAAGCCGGTCAACAATATCATTACCGAAGTGATCGGCACGTTTGCGCTGCTCTTCATCATCTTTGCGATCTTCAGCAGCGACGGCGCCACTGGCGGCAGCCCAGCCAGCGGTCTCGGCCCGTACCTGGTGGCGGCATTGGTGTGGGGTATCGGTCTCTCGCTCGGCGGCCCAACCGGCTATGCCATCAATCCGGCCCGCGATCTTGGCCCGCGCATTGCCCATGCAGTGCTGCCGATTGCCGGCAAGGGCGATAGCAATTGGGGCTACTCGTGGGTGCCGGTCGTCGGTCCCATTATCGGTGGCTCGATTGCCGCGTTGCTGGCGAATGCGCTAGGCATGTAACAACCATTAGCAGTTATCACCTCAAGGGGAGGAAGCCTGTGAAGAAGTTGATCAACGCGCCGGAAAACGTCGTTAAAGAGGCGTTAGCCGGTATGGCGATCGCTCACGCCGATCTGATCGACGTGCATTACGATCCCGACTATATCGCGCGCAAGGGCGCACCACACAACAAGGTTGGTGTGATTTCCGGCGGCGGTTCGGGACACGAACCAATGCACGGCGGATTTGTCGGCTATGGCATGCTCGATGCGGCCTGTCCCGGCGCGGTCTTTACATCGCCGGTGCCAGATCAAATGCTCGCGGCTACCAAAGCGGTCAATGGCGGTAAGGGCGTGTTGCACATCGTCAAGAATTACACCGGTGACGTGATGAACTTCGAGATGGCGGCAGAATTGGCCGCAGCAGAGGGCATCGAGGTCGCCAGTGTGGTCACCAATGACGATGTGGCTGTTGAGAATAGCACCTGGACGGCTGGCCGTCGTGGTGTCGGCGTAACCGTGTTGCTCGAAAAGATCGTGGGAGCCGCCGCTGAGTCCGGCGCTGATCTGGCTACCTGCAAGGCTATTGCCGAGCGTGTTAATGCCAGTGGCCGCAGCATGGGCATGGCGTTAACCCCATGTACCGTACCGCAAGCCGGCAAACCTGGTTTCGAGCTGGCCGACGACGAGATGGAAGTCGGAATTGGCATCCACGGTGAGCCAGGTCGCCGCCGCGAGAAGCTGGCTCCTGCCCGCGATATTGCCGAGATGCTGGCCGGACCCATCCTGGAAGATCTGCCGTTTAAGAGTGGTGATGCCGTGCTGGCCTTTGTCAATGGAATGGGAGGCACGCCACTGATCGAGCTGTATGTGATGTACAATGAATTAGCGCGCATCCTGAAAGATCGCAACATTACAATCGCGCGATCGCTGGTGGGTAGCTACATCACCTCGCTCGAGATGGCCGGAGTCAGCTTCACCCTGCTCCGACTCGATGACGAGATGATCAAGCTCTGGGATGCGCCGGTGCATACGCCGGCTTTGCGCTGGGGGATGTAGCGGGAAAGGAAGCCGCGGCGGAGCGCCTGGCTCCGCCGCTAGACGAACGTAGGGGAACCATGCAGATCACTGCTGATCACGTCATTCGTTTCCTCCAACTGGTTGCAGAACGGGTCAAGGAACAACGCGATTACCTGACCCGGCTTGACGCAGCCATCGGTGACGCCGACCACGGCGTAAACCTTGATCGTGGGTTCAGCACGGTGATGAGCAAATTACCGTCGGCAACTGATCGCAGTATCAGCGGCCTTCTCAAGCTGACCGGTATGACCCTGATCTCAACGGTTGGTGGCGCCAGCGGACCGCTCTATGGCACCGCTTTTCTACGCGCCAGCACTGCAGTCGGCGATCGCGCCACCATTGGCGCCGATGAGCTGATCGCTGCGCTCACTGCGGCCCTGGAAGGGATCCAGACCCGCGGCAAAGCCACCCGCGGCGAAAAGACGATGATCGATGCTATTGCGCCGGCAATCGATACACTGAAAGAGCAGTATGCGGCGAGCGGTGATCTGCTGGCAGCCATGCGCGCTGCGGTTGCTGCGTGCGAACAGGGTATGATCGCAACCGAACCGATGCTGGCCACGAAAGGGCGAGCCTCCTACCTCGGTGAACGCTCAATTGGTCACCGTGACCCAGGAGCTGCTTCTGCCTTTTTGATGGCCCAGGTGATGCTTACAGTGCTTGAGCAGGTTGCTCAAGAAGGTTAGTCTGTCACGCTCTGGCGGCGTGATAGGGACAAAGGAGTCTGACAGTATGGCAAAGTATGCCGCTGCGATTGATCAGGGTACTACCAGCACTCGCTGCATGATTTTTGACCATAGTGGCAACGTCGTTTGCTACGACCAGAAAGAGCACGAGCAGATCTATCCCCGCCCCGGTTGGGTTGAACATAGTCCTGATGAGATTTGGGAACGCACTCAGAGTGTGATTCGGGGCGCATTGACGAAGGGTAACCTGAGCGCGAGCGATATTGTCGCGGTAGGTATTACCAACCAGCGCGAGACCGCTGTCGTATGGAACCGCAAGACTGGTCGCCCGGTCTACAACGCTATCGTCTGGCAAGACACTCGCACCGATCAGATTTGCAATGAGCTGGCGGCTGATGGCGGTCAGGATCGTTTCCGCGCCAAAGTCGGTCTGCCCCTGGCAACCTACTTCTCCGGCCCCAAGATTCGCTGGATCCTCGACAATGTGCCCGGCGCCCGTGAAGCCGCTGAGGCGGGAGACGTGGTGTTTGGCAATATTGATACGTTCCTGACCTGGTGGCTCACCGGTGGGCCTGATGGCGGCGTCCACGTGACCGACGTAACTAATGCCTCGCGCACGATGCTGATGAATCTCGAAACACTCGATTGGGACGACGAGATCCTCGGTATCATGGGCATTCCCCGCCAGATGCTGCCAAAGATTATGCCCTCGAGCACTGTCTATGGCACGGCTACCGGTGAACTGGCTGGCGTGCCGGTGGCCGGAATCCTCGGTGACCAGCAGGCAGCCATGGTCGGCCAAACCTGCTTTGACGTTGGCGAGGCCAAGAATACCTACGGCACGGGTTCGTTTATGCTCCTCAATACCGGTACCAAGATCGTGCCTTCGAAGAGCGGCTTGCTGACGACCGTGTGCTATAAATTCGGTGACCAGCCTGCCGTTTATGCGCTCGAAGGCTCGATTGCGATTACCGGCGCGTTGGTACAGTGGCTGCGCGATAATCTCGGCCTGATCACGACCTCGGCAGAGGTTGAGGCACTGGCCAACCTGGTGGAAGATAATGGTGGTATCTACTTCGTGCCGGCCTTCTCCGGTTTGTTCGCACCGTACTGGCGTTCTGATGCGCGTGGCGCGATCGTTGGCCTGACCCGTTATGTCAATAAAGGACACCTCGCTCGCGCCGTCCTGGAAGCGACTGCTTACCAGACCCGCGAAGTGCTCGATGCTATGGAGCAGGATTCGGGTGTGAAACTGACCGCGCTGAAGGTTGATGGTGGTATGGTATATAATAACACCCTGATGCAATTCCAGGCCGACATCCTGGGTGTGCCGGTCATTCGGCCTAAAGTTGCGGAAACAACCTCTCTCGGCGCCGCTTATGCTGCCGGCCTGGCGGTTGGTTTCTGGTCGAATACGGATGAGATGCGGGCTAACTGGGGCGTCGATCATACCTGGACGCCGAAAATGGATGAGGCAACCCGCGAACGCCTCTATCGAGGCTGGAAGAAGGCGGTGACCCGCACCTTCGATTGGGTGGAATAGTCACCATAGTACGTTAAAAGAGAGACGCCAGACCTCAACGGTTGGCAAGGGATAACGACACCTTCGCATAATGATGAGTTGCGATCAGTTGAACTTCCCAAGCGCCAATCGATGGTACAGCGTCTGAATTGTAGCAAGACCGGCAGGAATCCTATCCTGCCGGTCTTGCCGCCCGTCAGGAGACTCTCATGCAAACCATTTCCACCGATGTGCTGGTGATCGGCGGTGGCGCGACCGGAACCGGTTGTGCGCTCGATTTAGCAATGCGCGGTATTCGCTGTGTGTTGGTTGAGAAGGGTGATCTGACTCACGGCACAACTGGTCGCTACCACGGCCTTCTCCATTCCGGCGGAAGATATGTAACCAAAGATCCGCAATCGGCCACCGAATGCGCGCATGAGAATGCTATTCTGCGCCGGATCATGCCGCATTGCATCGAGCCAACGTCCGGCTTCTTTGTGATTACTCCGTGGGATGATGAGAGTTACGGCGATGTGTTTGTCGCCAACTGTCAGCGCACTGGCGTACCGGTGCAAGAGATCTCGGTCGCTGAGATGCTACGCCGTGAGCCGGTACTCAATCCGCGCATCTCACGGGTGTTTGAGGTTCCTGATGCCTCCGCCGATTCGTTTCTCGCCACGCATTCAGTGGCACTCGCTGCCCGTGAGTACGGCGCCGATATTCGCACCTATCACAATGTTGTTGACCTGATCCGCGTCGGCGATCAGGTGATGGGCGCTATTGTTGAAGACCTGCGGAGCGGTGAACGCATTCGGATCGATTGCGCGTATGTGCTTAATGCTGCCGGCGCCTGGGCCGGCAAGATTGCGGCGATGGCCGGCGTGACGGTGACGGTTGTGCCGGGTAAGGGCACGATGGTCGCGATGAACCATCGTATGGTCAATACCGTGGTCAATCGCTGCAAGTTGCCGTCTGATGGCGATATTATTGTGCCCATTCATACCGTAGCCGTGATTGGCACGACCGATGTGCATGTGCCCGATCCCGATGTGTTCGGAATCGAGCCGGAAGAGATTCAATTTATGCTCGATGAGGGCGAGAAGCTGATCCCTGGCTTCCGCCAGTATCGCGCATTGCGGGCCTGGGCCGGTGTACGCCCTCTCTACAAAGACAAAGACGTTGCCAGCGACCGCGACATTCCCCGCACGTTCAAACTCCTCGACCACGAGGCACGCGATGGTGTTCGTGGTATTCTCTCGATTGTCGGCGGTAAGTGGACAACCTATCGCCTGATGGCCGAGCAAACGGTCAACGAACTTGCCCGTCGCCTGGGTAATACCCAGCCTTGCCGCACGGCCAGCGAGGTCTTGCCGGTGCCCCGTTTCGAGCATCGCGCTCATTCTACCGTCACCGTATCACCTGATCCGGCAGCCCAAACACCTTATTACTGGTTGGGCAAACCGCTGGCCCTGGTCGAGAGCGAACACGCTGCCGGCGAGCTGATCTGCGAGTGTGAATTGGTGACCCGCGAGCGCATTCTGGCTGCTATCGATGCCGGCGCGCATAATCTTGATGACATTCGCCGCGATGTGCGGATGGGTATGGGGCCGTGTCAGGGCGGTTGGTGTATCTATCGCACTGCGAATCTGCTTTATGAACGGCGGTGCGCTAACGGCTTGACTCATACGAATGCCAACGAAGCTATTATGCACTTCTTGCAAGAACGTTGGAAGGGCTTGACATCTGTCTTATGGGGCGATCAATTGCGCCAGGCGCGGCTTGATGAACTCATTTACGTCGGCGTGCTGGGCATCCAGTATCTGCGACCGCTGGCCGAACCGGGTGGCGGCCTGGTCACGCAGCATCCGGCGATTGCGACCGAATACGTGCAGGCATAGCTACCGGGATACGGGGGAGCAGATATGTACGACACCATTGTCATAGGCGCCGGTTTGAGCGGCATGATGGCTGCTATCGGTCGCGCCGAGCGGGGCGAAAAGGTACTGGTACTGGCTAAAGGTTACGGAGCTACTCACTGGTCAACCGGCTGTATCGATCTCCTGGCCGGTTGTGATGATCCGTTCCACGGTATTACCCAACTGGCAGCGCAACGGCCCCATCATCCTTATGCCCTGGCCGGTCCGACAATGATTGAAGGTGGGATTGCTCGCCTCCGGGCTATCTGTGAAGCAGCCGGTTATCCGCTGGTCGGCAATCTCAATCGGCATATGCTCCTACCCACTGCGCTGGGTGCATTGCGGCCTACGACCTTCGCGCCGGTCACGATGATCGCCGGCGATGCCCGCCAGTTGCGCGATGGCCGTCCAACGCTTATCGCTGGCTTTGCCGAATTGCGCGACTTCTTTCCGCCTTTAATTGCTGCCAACCTGCGCGCGCAAGGCATCGCCGCCACAGCGGCCCAACTCGCTATGCCGCCTGTGGGTCGGCAACGTGATTTCAGTCCGGCCACCCTGGCCCGCCTCTGCGAGCAGCCTGCGTTTCGCGCCAGCCTTGGCGAACAACTGGCGGCGCTCGCGCGGCAGGGTGACTATGCTCGCATTGGATTGCCGGCAATTCTCGGGCTAAAACACGCTACTGAGGTAGTGCGTGATCTGCAAAACCGCGCTGGCGCGCTGGTATTTGAAATTCCAACCCTGCCAGTCTCAGTGCCGGGCATGCGGTTGTACCAAATTCTAGAGGATGAATTCCTGAGATTGGGTGGCCGCATCCAGCTTGGCGGGTTTGTGCAACGTGGTGAAAGCATCAGCGACACACTGGTCGCTGTGTTCAGCGAAGCAGCAGCGCGTGAACAACGCCACGCTGCGCGGCGCTGGGTGCTGGCCACCGGAGGCATTCTCGGCGGTGGCGCGCGCGCTACCCCGGAAGGCTATGTGCGTGAAACGGCGCTCGATCTGCCACTCCAGGCTCCCGCCGGGCGCGCTGGCTGGTTTGCGCCGCGTTTCCTCAACGAAGAGGGGCATCCGATCTTTCAGAGTGGCGTCCGGGTTGATGAGCGCCTGCGTCCGCTTGATGCTGCCGGTCGGCTGGTATACGACAATGTGATGGTCGTCGGTGGAGCGCTGGCCGGCTTCGACCCTATTCGCGAAGGGTGTCTTGAAGGCGCAGCTATCGCTACCGGCTGGATGGCAGGGATGTCATGAATGAGGCATCAGGTGACGAGTTTCGTGGCTCTCAGCGACTGACATTGCTTCTTGCACACACAGGAACAGGCATCATGGATCATATCGAGCTTTCGCTCACCCAGTCACTTGATCACTGCATTAAGTGCAATATCTGTACATCGGCCTGCCCGGTGGCGGCAGTGACCGATGCCTTCCCCGGTCCGAAATACGTCGGCCCACAGGCGCAACGCTTCCGCCACGCCGCTCAGCCGGTGCCTGATGAGTCGGTCGATTATTGTTCCGGCTGTCGGGTCTGTAATCAGGTCTGCCCGACCGGAGTGCGCATTGCCGAACTCAATGCCCGCGCCCGCGCGCAAATTGTCGCCGAGCGCGGTATGCCGCTGCGTAACCGGATTATTGCCCGTTCTGGACTGGTTGGACGCCTGAGCAGCGGGCCGCATGCGCCTCTGGTCAATTTTACGCTCAATTTTGCTCCGGCGCGCTGGTTGATCGAACGGGTAATGGGGATTCATCGTCACGCTCCGTTACCGAAAGCCAGTACATACACCTTTCGCAGTTGGTTTAAGCGGCGCAAACCGACGGTCAATGGCAAGCGGCCACAGGTGGTCTACTTCCACGGGTGTAGCACCAACTACTACGAACCACGCGTCGGTCAGGCAGCAATTGCCGTGCTCGAACACCTTGGTTTTGAGGTGATTGTGCCACCTCAACGGTGTTGTGGTCTGCCATTGCTCTCAAACGGCGATTTTCCCGCTGCGCAGAAACAGCACGAATATAATGTTACCCACCTCTTACCGTATGCGCGCGCCGGCATTCCGATTGTCGGCACCAGCACCAGTTGCACACTCACCCTGAAGGAAGAGGCTCCCGAACTGCTCGGTTTGCACGGCGATGACATTCGCGCGGTTGCAGCCGGCACTTACGACATCTTTGAATTTTTGCGTGACCTGTATATGCAAGGTCGTCTGCGCACTGATTTTCGCCCAATCGAACGCGCGATCCCCTATCATCCCCCCTGCCAGTTGCGGGCGCATCGAATTGGTAGGCCTGTGCTCGATGTCCTCGGCCTGGTACCTGGCTTGCGTTTGCAGGAAAGCCGCGCCGAATGCTGCGGTATCGCCGGCACTTACGGCATCAAACGCGAGAAATATCAGATTGCAATGGATGTCGGTCAGCCGTTGTTTCAATTCGTGCGCGCTAGTGGCCAGGATCTCGCTCTGTGCGACAGTGAAACGTGTCGCTGGCAGATCAGTCACGCCACCGGAGTCGCAACGCGACATCCGATTGAAATCCTGGCCGAAGCATACGGACTTCAGCCATAACCGGTTTATCGTCAACACTCCCTACGGTCGAAGCGGCGATCTGGTTCGGCGCTGCTTCGACAATTTGTTATAATACGGTTCACTGTGTCCGCTTCTGCTCGGAGTGTTGGGCATGCTTGCGCCAGAAACAGTCTTGCAGGGCCGGTATCGCGTCATTGCCCAAATCGCTAAAGGCGGCATGGGTGCTGTCTATCAGGCGCGTGATCTACGGCTACGCATTGACGTGGCTTTAAAGCAAACTCTCTTCAATGATGAGGCGTATCGCCAGGCATTCGAGCGTGAAGCGCAGATTCTGGCCCGCTTGCGCCACCAGGCCCTGCCGCGCGTGATCGACCACTTCATCGACCCGCAGGGTCAGTTTCTGGTGATGGAATTCATCCACGGCGAAGATCTCGGTAACCAGCTTGCCCGCCTTGGCCGCCGCTTTGCGTCACCTCAGGTACTGCCGATGGTGGTGAAGTGGATGGATCAACTACTCGATGTCTTGCATTATTTACATACCCGGCCAGTGCCGGTAATTCATCGCGATATTAAGCCGAAGAACCTTAAACTGACCCCGAGTCACGACATCATCCTGCTCGATTTTGGCCTGGCCCGCGGTGGCATGACCATTTCCGCCGGCATTGACGGATCGGGAACGCGCAAAGTGTACGGCTTTACTCCACCGTATGCGCCGTATGAACAGATGCGCGATGGCGATCCGGATCCGCGCAGCGACATCTATGCACTGTCGGCCACGCTCTACCACCTGTTAACCGGCGTGCTGCCGACCGATGCGATGACCCGCATGGCCAGTTTGATCAATCGTCAGCCCGATCCTTTGCGCCCGATTCGAAGCCTTGCGCCCCACGTGCCGGAGGGACTCGCCCAACTGATCGAACAAGGCATGGCCACCCTGATCGATCAGCGCCCTCAGTCAGCTCGTGAGATGCGTGAGGCGTTGCATCGCCTGCGCGGACGGCCAGTTGGAATGAAGGCATCGGCCCCGATTCAACCGATACCACAACCGGTAGCAGTATCAGCGCCTGACACCACCGACACACAACCACCATCGACGCCGGCGCCAACCGTTACTCCGTCAGCGCCAACGCCAACACCGGTCGGCACAATGCTTCGGCGCCTGGTCACCGGCAGTCAGGTGCGCAGCCTCGCTTTTTCCCCTGATGGGAACCTCTTGCTGGCCGGATATGATGATTACACCGTCGGTGTATGGGATGTGAGCCGCGGCGAGCAGATCGCCAGTCTCCGCGGCCACGAAAGCAGCGTTCGTTCGGTTGCGTTTAGTCCTGACGGCAAACTGATCGCTACCGGCAGCGATGATGAAACCGCGCGGATCTGGCGCGCTGCCGATTGGCAAACGATGCGAATTATTCAACATCCCGCCTGCCCGATTGAGAGTGTCAGTTTCAGTCCTGATGGTCGGTATCTGGCAGTTGGCGGCTGGGGTAGCGCTATCACTCTCTACGAAATCCGGCAGGATAGTATCGAACCGATCGGCCTGTTGACCTGCCCATTCGTCCATTCGCTGAGTTTTTCACCAGATGGATTATTCCTGGCAGCCGGTTGTTACGATGGCGCCATTTACCTCTGGCGTGTCGCCGATCAACAGGCACTTGAACCGATCAGTGGTTTTAACACGTTTATCTATAGCGTGGCATTCAATTCGGACAGTGCCATCATCGCTGCCAGCAGCGGCATTAGCATCCGATTATGGCGCCTCAAAGACCGCCACCCCCTCGACACACTTCAGGGTCACACCGCGCCGGTGCGCGGACTGGCATTTAGCCCACGCTTACCGATCCTGGCATCGGTGAGTGAAGATCGCAGCGCGCGTTTCTGGCACATCGAACACGGGCAACCCCTCGCGCTCACACTTGAACATAGCGCCGGCATAAGCTGCCTGAGCTTTAGCCCCGATGGTCAGTTGCTGGCAACCGGCGCTCACGATGGCCGCATCTGCCTCTGGCAGGCACCCATCGAGTGATTGCGCCAGCGCCGCTAACACACTACCCGGATCCGTTCGATGAGGGCAAGAATCCGTTCAGCTCGCCGACCGTATGTATGTTCGGCGGCGAGCGCTTGTCGCGCCGCCGGCAATGCCGGATCAGTTTCAGCCAGCGCAGCGGTAAGCGCTGCCTGCAAACCGGCCAGATCGCGGCGCGGAAAGCTGTAGGCCAGATGCGGCGGCAAGATTTCGTATAGTGCCGGCAAAGCCGGCAACACAACCGGCAACCCTAACGCCATATACTCGAACAGCTTCAACGGCGAAGCCGTCACATCGGTTACGGTATCGGGAATCACCAGCGCATCAGCCGCGCCCAGCCAGCGCACTACTTCCGTCTGTGGACGCGGCGGCAACAGGTAGAGATCGGCAGACATCGCTGTCGTTTCAGCCACACGCAAACCTTCACTGATCGCATGCGCCGCGAGAGCTGCCCGCTCGCCAGGGCGACCACCCAGAATCAGAGTAATCAGCGCCGGATGGGTTGCGCGGAGCGCGCGCGCAGCGCTGAGCAGACCGTCGAGCCAGCGATGAGCGAAGGTCATCCCGGCATAGGCCACAATCGGCGCGGCAGGTGGTAGGCCCAACGCAGCGCGACACGCGGCCCGATCCTGACGCGCAAAGATCCGTTCATCGTAAGCGTCAGGGATCACCGCAACACCTGCCGGGTCGCGCCACCCGATCTGAGCCAGCAATCGGCGAAAATCGTCGGTCAGTGAAGCCACGGCAGTCGCGCGGCAGATGGCAGTCCGGTCGATCAGATCGAGCAACCCGCGCGCCCACCGCTCTTTGGCGCGCGAGGGATTGCGTGACTCGAGATCGTGCGCCTCGTAAATCACCGGTATGCTGAGCCGAGGCCCAAAGACACCGGCCCACCAGGCAGCAATAATTGGCTGCCGAATGTAGACCGCCTCGACGTTGGGTCGGAGAGGGGCAACCAGCGTTGCCGTCATTGCGGCAAACGCCGAATGCTCAAGATAGTAAAGCAGCGTACTCTTGTAGAAACGCGACAACTTCCCGATTGCCGGACGCGGCAAATGCACAGCGCCCACCTCGCTGAATCGGCTCGGTTCCAGGCCCCAACGTGGAATGAGGGCGAGGGTATCGGATCGACGCGCGCGCAACTCACGCAACGTAGTATAAGTCTGCAATGCATTGGCCGATTGCAGATTGAGACTGGTTGGATAAGCAATATAGACGATCATGTCAACGGGCGACTTCAAGCCGCGACAACAGACGATCCAGTTCAGCCAGGGTTGATGCTAATCCTTCCGGCGCAGTATGCAACGAGCCACCCGTTACCAGCGCCGCGCGCACCAGGTGCGGATTATCGCCGGCCATCTCCAGGTTTCGCAAATCTTGCCGGATCCGCTCATCGGTGATCGAAATGCCGTGGCGGGCCATCATTGTCCGATAATACGGATAGTGATCACACAAATGACGCGCCACGCTCTCGAATCCGTGACGGGCAATCGTCATACGAGTGCGAAAGCGCATCGTATTTTCGGCAAACATCGTTCGATCATGCCGCGATGGCTCGATCAGAATAATATCAACCTCAGGGTGCCGGCGCCGAACCTGCTTGATGTGGTAGTGCAAACCGGCGTGAATAAAGGTGCGAAAGACCTGATTTCCGATGCGCTGAATGCCTTGATCGCTGATCGCCGCGCCGGGCGGATGACGACGATTGTCAAACGGCACCATCGGATTGATACAAACGATCAACTCTGCCCCACGCTCAATGGCCACGTCGAGACTGGCCGTGCCACGCAGGCCACCATCGATATAATCACGGTCACCGATCCGTACCGGACGGTAAAAGATGGGGATGGCGGCTGATGCGCACACGGCGAGCGAAATCGGGACATCTTCCAACGGCGGCAAGCCAAACACTGCCCGCTCGCCAGTATCGAGATCGGTCGCGATGATAGCCAGTTCTCGATCCAGGTCGGTAAAACGATTCGAGCGGCCAGGCTGTTCGAGCGCTACTCGCAGATAGCGTTCAAGGGCCTGTGAGTCATATAGACCGGTCGGCAAACCCACAGCCAGGGTCTCGATCAGATCGAGTAAAGAAGCTTCACTTCCTTCACGCAACCAGCGCTGGATAGCATGCGCCAGCGCGCCAGGCAAATGAGCCGCCCGCCGCAACAAATCGGCCAGATTCAATTGGTAGAGATGGTGGGGTTCGAGCTGATCGATCCCGAGCAGCGAACTCTCGAGCACGCTAATCAGCGTGCGCGGTGACATATTGTTAGCGAGGCAGGCATTAATCAATGCCCCAGCACTGGTGCCGACGTAGATATCAAATTCGTTGACAGAGAGATGTTCCAGTACCTGATCGATCGCGCAGAGCGCGCCAATTTCGTAGGCGGCGCCGGCGACACCACCACCTGCCAGAACCAGAGCCGTCGTGCTGCGATGCATAGCCTGCCTCTTTGCTACTATGTTCTGAACACTTCAACGCCGGCGCAGTAACTGCTCAACTGTTCTGGCCAGGGCATCAATTTGAGCGTGAAGCCGCTCAACATCGTTGCGCGTGGGCACGTCAGCTATTCGATCGGCAAGCTGGTTGCGCGCGTCACGAGCAAACTCTTGTCGCAAAAGAAGCCTGCGCCAGCGATCGGCTTCTTCAGGCGACAATTCGCCTTCGTTCACCAGCACATCGATGCGCCGACCAATTTCAGCCTCGATCAGATCGTCTCCACCGAGCGAACTGAAGAGAGTGCGCCGCAGCGTCGTCAGGGTATCGCCGCCAACCTGGATCAGACCGGTTAGCAGATTGGTCGGCAGCGGCGAGTTGCGACCGCGGGCCTGCAATACAACCTGCGCCAAAATATTGGCCGTAATATCGTCGCCGGTTTCGTTGTCGAGTACCTGAACCGTTTCGCCCTCTTGCACCAGCCGGGCAATGCCGTCGAGCGTGATATAACGCTTCTGATTGGTATGGTAGAGTTTCCGATTAGCGTATTTTTTGATGACATGCATGGTATTGCCGCCCTCAGCCGAACCAGGCAACGAGATCAGGTTTCCGTTTTGCCTCACTTTCGGCGTGGATGAAGTAGTATCAGCGGCAATTATAACACGCTGCGCCAAAACGCCGGCAACTGCGGACAATGCCGCAGCGCCGGCGTCAACAAACCTGACCAGCTACTTATCGCCACCCTCTTCCTTCGCCTCGCTGCGAGCGCGGCTGCGGCTCGGCGTCTCTTGAGCGCGGCGCAGTTCTTCAACACGAGCGGCCAACTGGGCAATCTTGGCGCTCAGCTCATCGATGTCGCGCTTGGATGGGATATTGAGCCGGTTGAGGAACTGCTCAAAACCGGTTTCAACCTGCGCGGTCAGATTATTCAGATTGGCCTGCACTTGATCGGCCTGAGGCATCGCCGTCTTGCGGAAGCGCTCAGCAGCCTCTTCGAACAGCTTCTGCGCATCTTTCTGCGCCAGCTCACCCCGCTCAACCAGCCGGTTGAGGAATGCCTCGGCCTCCTCGCGGCTGAGCGCAAAAGCGCCGATCCCGGCCAGCATCAGCTTACGCACAATTTCGAAGACTTGTACGCTCGGATTGACCGGTGGCGGTGTTTCGTCAATCTGGCGGACGTTAACCTCAATCTCTTCAACCGTCGTCATAAGAGCCTCCTGCTCTATGCTTGTATGGCCTGTTATTATCATAGCACAGTCTACCAGGTTTCGGTAGCCGTATAACGCAGCGCGTTACAGACTCGAATATAACACACTGCGTCATGAAAGTCAATGCCAGAAAAGTTGCCAGCAGGCAAGCTTTGGTACTAACCACACCACCATCGATCTACGCTGTCGCCGGCACATCCCACACGAAATGGAAGCTGCTCAGCCGCATGCCTTCTCGCTCGTAGAAACGGTGCGCATCTTTGCGCCACACCCCGGAATCGAGATGAAGCTGGTCGCAGCGTTCGGCGACGGCCTGCTTCTTCAGCCAGGTGAGCAGTGCGGCGCCATATCCGCATGAGCGACAATCAGAGCACGTAACCAGATCATCAACGTAAAGAAACCGGCCCCAGGCCAGATTTTCGCTTACCCGGAAGCCGGTCACTGCAACAACCTCGCCGGCAACCCAAACCGCAGCAAGGTGATAGCCCTGCGCCATCTGTTGGCGAATGCGCGCAACGAAGGTCGCTTCCTCCAGGTGAGGACGAAGTTCGCGCATTACCGGATAGCAGGCGGCAATCTCATTGTCGGCGGTTGCCAGAACGATTGACAGGTCAGGATGCATCTGAATTACTCCGCTTACAAGAGAACAGGAATACGCTTAATGCAGTCTCTATCTGCGCCAAACATAGCCTCAACCAGGGGTAGCAAAGCGCGCATGGATCACTGCGAATCGATACCAACGAGGAAAGAAGAAAGGTGTTGCACCTTATGCCTGTTCGCTGGCGCCAACATCATCGCGGTAGGTACGTCCCGGAAACCGGATCCGTTCCGCGTTGATGATTGCCCTCCCGCGAGCGCCGGCCAGGGTTGCGCCTGACGCCACCACAACCACGACGTGCCCACCGGTTAAATACAACCCACCGCTGCCGCCACCAAATAAGCGATCGCGCCGGGCGGGATCGTAGCGCAAAATGAACGGCGACTCGGTCTGATCATGAAAAACCAGCACCCCCTCTTCGACCTCACTGATTCCTTCAACGGCAGCGTTGATCGGGTAGTGATGGGGATACCCCTGAGTTACCAGCGCCAGGGCGACAGTCGCCTCGTCGCGCCAGCGCAATGGCGGCAGATGATGCAATCGCCGCGCAATGGCCGCCTCGAAATAGGAGGCCAGATCGTCGATCATCCGCGGCAAGACGGCCTGCGCTTCCATATCGCGCAGACTACAACGCAAGCCGATGATCCGCGGGCCTTGCGCGCCGATGATATAATCAACGCCGATTATGCCCCAGTAGGGCAGTTGTTCACGCGCGATGGCTGCCATCAGCGGCTGCATGATGTGACGCTCCAGATAGGCCTTCAGCTTATGGGCATAGGTTGAATTGCTGGTCATGGCGCCCATCGCTGGCGCCGGCGGACTGTCAGGCTGTGGCCCCATGCCGTCATAGATACGCGCTGGTAACAGCGAAATGAGATGACTGCCATCGGTGATCGCGGAAAAGCTGACCTGTGGCCCGGCTACGTGTTCCTCAATCACCACCCCGTGGCTACTCCCCTCTACAGGTCGCGAAACGAACAACGCGCGCAATGCCTCCAGAGCGGTGTAGCGGTCGTGGTACACGCCTTCGCCAGAAGCCGGATGGTCGCCGCGCAAGACGACCGGTAATCGTTGCGCGGCGAGATACTTTTCGGCCATCGGCAGACTGGTAAAGCACCGTCCTGCCGGCGTTGGCAACTGATAGCGCAGGAGTAGCTCTTTGGCGTAGCAGCGACTCCACTCGATCCGGGTACTACGTTGTGAAGCGCCGCACACACCGATGTGCATGCTCACAACCTCATCAACCAGTCCGGCCCAGAGCGGTTCGCTACCGGCAGGCACGATCAGATCGACTCCTTCGTTAAATGCCCATTGCGCGACCTGCGCCGGTTGTAAGGGATCGAGATCGACCTGGGGCGCGATCTGGCACGCGCCGCCATTCCCCGGCGCAACCAGTACATCAGCAGTCGGGCTGGCAAAGAGTTTCCAGACCAGCGCGTGGGCGCGCCCATCATTGCCGAGAACCAGTATTTTCATGCCTGCATTGCCTTACTGGAGCGTGTGCGTTACCTGTCAAAGCTGCGCTCAGATCCCCAATCGAGAGCGTGTTGCTTTGATCAGGTTTTGCATGAGCATCATGTTGGTGACCGGGCCAGTGCCGCCGGGCACCGGCGTGATCGCGCCGGCAACTTCAACCGCCGCCGCAAAATCGACATCGCCGACCATGCTGCCATCGGCTAACACGTTTGTGCCGAAGTCGATGACAATTGCCCCGGGTTTGATCATATCAGCAGTGATCAGACCGGGCCGACCGGCAGCAGCGGCTACAATGTCGCACTCCCGCAAAACTGTGCCTAAGTCGGGCGTGCGCGAATGACAGATAGTGACAGTTGCATCAGCCTGGAGCAGCAAGAGAGCCATCGGGCGACCGACGATAGCCGATCGACCAACCACAGCCGCTCGCTTACCCCGCACTTCGATCCCGTAACGGCGCAATAGCTCCATCCCACCAGCAGGTGTATTCGGGGTAAGCGCAGGCCGGCCTTGCGCCAGCAAGCCGGCATTAATGGGATGGATACCATCGAGATCTTTTTCCGGCGCGAGACAATGCAACACTCCATCGAGTGATAAACCGGCGGGCAATGGCAATTGCAACAAGATGCCATCAATCCGGTCATCTCTGCTTAAACCGGCAACCGTTGCTTCAAGATCAGCCTGTTCGGTCACCGCCGGCAACGCAATGGCCCGACAGGCCGCTCCCAGTGCCTGACAGAGTCGATCAATGCTGCGCACATAACGGGTCGCTGCGGGATCATCGCCTACCTGAACAACGGCAATGGTAGGAGGACGATCGATTTGCGCCCGCAGTTCGCCAATCTGGGCGGTAACTTCGGCGCGTAGCTCTTGCGCCAGCGCGCGACCATCCAGGATTTGGGCACTCATGCCACCATCCTTCCCCGGACGATGGTGACGATACCGTCAACTTCGTCACCAAGCCCGATCAGCAGATCTTGCAACTGGGCGCGCGTTTCACGCACAAAGACCTGATCTTCCAGGGCCGCCAGATTGATCTCGACATTGAGCGCGGCGCTCTGCACGGTGGCGCGCACCAGCAAGACGGCCACACCGACATCGCTCACTACCAGCCGGGCGCAATTGCTGGCCAGCGTTGTGCAGAGTGGCAGGAGCGCAGCCGCAGCCTGGGCCACTCGCAGCGGTACCTCGGCTGCCAGCCGGGTAATCTGCTGGATTGCCGCTTTACGGGTTGCCGCATCGGCTTCAGTTGTGCGAGGCAGCTTGTACGCGGCAGCCAGCCGGTTAAAGATGGCAATATCTTCGTCGGCCAGCCGTTGCAATTCAGCTCGCAACTGCTCAGCCTGGGCATGAATAGCGCGCAACTCATCTTCAACCTGGGCAAATTGTGGTTTGCCGATCGTCAACTCACATACCATACTCACCAGACCAGCCGCCATTGCGCCGGTCAAGGCCGCTACGCTGCCACCGCCGGGGGTGGGCGCGCGCGAAGCCAGAGCATCGAGGATAGCGCCGAGCGGCTGTTGCATTAATGATTCTGACATGTCGCCTCCCTGAGCTGGACAAACTCATGGTAAGAACGCTCTGTGACGTTTGCCCTCATTATAGCTGATCGGTAGTACCAGCCAACGAGCCATACCGGCAGCATGAGTGTGCCGGGTATGGCGCTCTTTACCACCATTGCCGCAAAGTTGCATATAATATCCGACAGAAGCATGGTATTTTTACCTGTGCTGCAATCAGGATTGCGCCTATGTGGCCCACCACCTCGCAGATTATCATCTTTAGCGGCGAAGCGAGCGCTTTTGCCGCTACCGCTACCGCAGCAGCTTCGGCTACCAAAGGTCAATACACTCTCCTTGCCAGCCTGACTCCCATCCATGCCTGCGCAGCGCTGTTGGGAACCACGCTCGCGATCCAACCGGCAACGATTGCGCCGAGCCTCGATCTTTGGACGTTCAACCCACTGGTCGATCTGAGCGCAACCTGGGATGAATTGCGTTCTCGGGTCAGGTTACCCGGTCCGCCAATTGACGGCAACGATCTGCCCTTACTACCGGGTCTCGAACTCTTTCTGGCAGTGTATCGTCTGGCTGTGCATGCGCGACGCGGTTATCAACTGATCTGTGTTGATGCCGGTTCACCTGATGGTTTGCTTCGCGCGCTGGCAGTGCCCGATACCTTCCGCTGGCTGATGCGCCAGCTCTTTGGTCTTGACCGCGGTCCCGGGCAATCAAGCGATTCGCTGGCCCGGGCTGCTCTACCGGCCAATCTTCTGCCATTCGAGCAGATCGGGCAGATGCAAGAGGCGCGGGTGCAGTTCGAGCAACTGCGCGATGCCGCGCTCGATCCGACGCGGGTGCGCGCGCGGTTAGTCATTCGTCCTGATCAGGCCGGCTTGCGGGCCGCAACCCTGTATGCGCCGGCACTGCCACTCTTTGGACTTAATCTCGATGCGCTGATCGTTGGCCCGCTATTACCTGATTCCGGAACTCCAGATCCGCTGAGCGCACTTATTCAAGAGCAGGCTGGCGCGCTGTCCGCTGTAAGCGCGCGCTGGCCAAACTTGCCCCTCTTGCGCCTGCCCCTGAGTTCCACCCCGCTGGAAATCACTCGCCTGGCAGCGATTGGGCAAGATTTACTCTATCCGCCAGTACCGAAACCGCCGCCGATTGGATATGGCGCGCCTGACCACGCTTCTCTCAGCCTGTTACTACCCGGCGTTGCGCGCGACGATCTCAGTATCAGCGTGAGTGGTGACGAGTTAATCGTCTCGCTCGGGACATACCGACGACATCTGCTCTTGCCGCCACCATTGCGGGGAGTGCCGATCCGTGCCACGCGCGAGGGAGATCGGCTGACCATTCAGCGACGGTAACCGTTCCAAGGCCTGAAACTGTTTTGCGATTATGTTGCCTGTTGAGCGAAGCAACCTGCTTTTGCTGCAAAGAGGAGATTATGGCTCGCACAACCACAGATTTACGCAACCTGACCGCAGTGATCACGGGAGGCAGTCGCGGGATCGGGCGCGCAATCGCCGAGGCATTGGCGCGGGCAGGGGCACAGGTTGTCATCTCGTCAGCCAATGCGACCAACCTGGCTGAAGCCGAACGCACTCTGCAAGCTGCCGGCCTCAATGTGAGTGGCGCGCGGTGCGACGTGAGCAACCGCGCTGAAGTGGAAGCGCTGGCTGCCACTGCGGTTGAGCGTATGGGCCGCATCGATCTGTGGGTTAACAATGCCGGCATTTCCGGGCCATTCGGCTATGCGCTCGATGTGCCGCCGGAAGCCTGGGAACAAGTCATTCGGGTGAATCTGCTCGGCACGTACTACGGCTGCCGGGCTGCGCTGCCGTACATGATAAGACAGCGCAACGGTCAGATCATCAATCTGTCCGGCGGTGGCGCTAAACGCGCTCAACGCTTTCTCTCGGCGTATAGCACCTCGAAAGCGGCCATCGTTCGCCTGACCGAAGCCTTCGCTCGTGATTACCAGGATCACCCATATTTGCGCTTTAACGTGCTCACTCCGGGGATGGTGCCTACCGACATGATCAACCACTTCGAGACTGTCGGCCCGGGCGGAGAGGCTATCAAACAACTGCCGCGCGTCTTGCGCATCTTCGGCACCACTGCTGAAGAGACGGCAGAGCTGGCATTGCGCATCGTGCGGGAAGGAAAGAGCGGGCAGATCTTCGAGGTCATGCCGCGTCATCGCGCGATCTGGCGGCTGATCAAGGCTGCTCTACGCCGGTAACCAATGACTTCGACTTCCCAAAGATGACCAACGACCGGGAACGGAACTACGCGCTGCGCGCCAGTCAGCGGCTCTGTTCGCCGGTAGATAGTTCTCGTGCCGCCTGCCCACCCATCCTGTGCCAGAACGCGGCGCCGTATCACAATTTATCAC
>OGCI01000374.1_pt1 | contig 54565 bp, 46 predicted proteins | sample 1570021 | NCBI WGS metagenome assembly OGCI01 (sample SAMN06264664, study PRJEB24512) | hot springs metagenome | isolation source: Hot spring water | place: South Africa: Tshipise | collected 2015-06-21
ACAGAAGACATGCACACCCGCAAAGCCCAAATGAGCCGGCTTGCAGATGCATTCATCAGTCTGCCCGGAGGGTATGGAACAATGGAGGAATTTTTTGAAACATTGACGTGGGCACAAATCGGGTTACACCAGAAACCTATTGGTTTGTTAAATACCGGTGGATATTATATTCCCCTTCTCCAGTGGATCTCTCATGCGTTACAGGAAGGTTTTATTTATCCCGAGCATGTGCAATTATTTGTCGAGGATGAAAATCCTGAACAACTGATGAAAAAACTGACCCGGTTCAAAATTCCCGAGAATTTGAATCGATGGGTTGAACGTTAATATGATATAATAAAATAAACAAACCGGTCGGTATCTTTTTAATCTATGCAACAGAGAAGTGAAGAAACTCGTCAAAAAATTCTGCAAGCGGCTGAAGTCTTATTTGCTCAGAAAGGGTACGATGCTACCGGGGTTGCAGACCTTTGTGCAGCCTCAGGAGTGAGCAAAGGGGCTTTTTACCATCATTTTCCCTCCAAACAATCGGTTTTTCTTGCTCTCCTGGAGGAATGGCTAAAACAACTGGATGAACAATTACAACAGACCCTCAGTAGTCATACAAACATTCCAGAGGGGCTGATTGTACTCGCCAGATCCACCGAAGCCATATTTGAAGGATCAAATACCCGTGCACGAATTTTCCTGGAATTCTGGATACAAGCCACCCGGCAGCCTGAAATCTGGCAAGCCGCCGTTGCGCCGTATTATCGTTACTTAGAACGATTCACGCAACTCATTCAGGACAGCGAGTCGCAAGGCTCACTGTCACTCAAAGAAGGTGTCGATCCCCGTACAATTGCGCGAACAATCCTTGCTCTGGCACTCGGAATGCTCTTACAAGCCTTTTTTGACCCTCAAGGCGAAGACTGGAGCAAAGTAACCGGCAAAAGCATTGAATGGCTTTTCGATGCCCTTCAAAAAGGAGGTGGACAATGAATCTCGTCACAGGCGCAACCGGACATTTAGGTAATGTTCTGGTCAGAGAACTGGTTGCGAGAGGCGAACCCGTAAGAGCCCTGGTATTACCCGGAGAGGATTTACGTTCACTGGAAGGTTTGCCCGTAGAAATAGTAAAAGGGAATATCCTGGATCTTCCCTCTTTGATTGACGCCTGCCAGGGGGTGGATACCGTCTTTCACCTTGCGGCGCTGGTATCTTTACTGGAGGAACATGAGCCCATTCTCCGCAAGGTCAACGTAGAAGGCACAAGGAATGTGATTCAAGCCGTTTTACAGGCGGGGGTAAGGCGACTTATATATACCAGTTCTATTCATGCGCTTACCCGTCCACCCCATGGAGTGATGATTCAGGAAGATTTACCCTTTGATCCACAGAACCCCGCTGGAGCCTACGATCGTACCAAAGCAGAGGCTTCAATTCTGGTACTGGAAGCCGTACAAAAAGAAGGGTTGGACGCAGTCATTGTCTGTCCAACGGGCGTGATTGGGCCTTATGATTACCGACGCTCCGAATTAGGAGAAATGATTCTCAACTGGATGTCATCCAGACTGGACTGGATCGTGAACGGGGGTTTCGATTTTGTGGATGTTCGGGACGTTGCAAAAGGTCATATTCTGGCAAGAGACCTGGGTGTTAAAGGACATACATATATCCTTGGCGGAGAACAGATTTCCGTTGCTCAACTCCGTGAACTTGTAAAAGAAATTCGCGGACTATTTTCGCCAGTGGTTGAATTTCCGGGAACACTTGCTGTCTGGTTTGCCTCTCTGGCAGAGGTTTACTATAAGTTGACGCACACCCGCCCCAAATTTACCCGTTACTCTATCGAAACCCTTTGGAGCAACTCGCAAATCAGCATTCAGCGAGCCAGGCAGGAATTAGGATATGCACCACGAAAATTATCGGAGACCCTGCGAGACACCATCGCGTGGTGGCTGGAGCAATTCCGAAAGACGCAAAAATCCGTTCGTATTTAACTTTTTTACAGGGGCTATTTGTCTTTCATCAAGGAGTTCTTCGGAATTCCTTGACTTTTTAATATGTAGCACTTATCATGCCGTTCACATTAAATTCTTTGAGGTGCGCCATGACAACTTCTTTCTCTTCTACCCATTTATTTAATCCCTGCCCTGGAAGAAGCGCTGGCGCCCAAGACTGATCAAGCATTTCCCCGCTGAAACAAATTGAATAACCTTGCCTCCGCTTTTTCGGGCTGGATCATTTGCTCTCCCGGAATCCCTCTGGGGATGTTTTTGTTCTGAAGTGGAGTGTTTTATGTTTGTTGATTTGAAAAACGGATGGTCCATCCTTACTCAGCACATTTATCCGGAACGGCTCTGGGTTCTGAGCGGAGGTATTTCATGAGGAAAAAATTCTCAACCAACCTTGTCTATCTGATTTTGAGTGGTGGGAACACGCTGGCTGACACCATCATGTTCACAGTCAATATGGTCTACTTTGTTCAGACAATTGGATTAAATCCTTTGCAACTGGTACTCGTTGGGACAGTGCTGGAAGGCTCAATTTTACTGTTTGAAATTCCAACCGGCGTCATTGCTGATACTTTCAGCCGGAAGATATCCATCGTAACTGGCTGGTTCATCATGGCAGGCGGATTTCTACTGGTGGGATTCATTCCTAAAATTTGGGCTGTATTCATAGGGCAAGTCCTTTGGGGACTTGGATACACGTTCACCAGCGGCGCTACAGAAGCATGGCTCGCTGACGAAATTGGTGAAGAAAATGTGGGAAGGATAAACATCGAAAGCGGTCAAATCAACCGTATTCTTGGAATCGCTGGCTCTGGAATCAGTGTAGCCATTGCCAGTGTGGCATTGAATCTTCCCATTCTGGTCGGCGGCGCAATTTACCTGCTGATGGCTATATTTCTCCTTTTCGCCATGCCCGAAACTCGCTTTGTGGCGCATCGAGAATCCCATCATGCATATACTCCATTCCATGCTTTGTTCCAGACCTTTCAAGAAGGCGCACATGTGGTTCGAAGATCTCCACTCCTTCTATCTCTCCTGCTGGTTGAATTTTTCATTGGAGCCGCCAGCGAAGGGTATGACCGACTTTCCAGTGCACACCTGCTGAAAAATTTTCGGTTTCCTTCGTTAGGGGCATTACAGCCAGTGGTATGGTTTGGCATCTTGAATATCATGGGATCTATCGCCTCCTTCACCGTAACGGGATTGTTTAAGGAGAAATTAGCCAACATATCCCAATCCTCACGGCAATCGGCTCGATACCTGGTTTTCTTTCATGGAATTTCCATTGCCATGGTTATCGTTTTTGCACTCACGGGGCATTTCTACCTGGCAATTCTGGCAATTCTTACCCGGGGAGTCATGGGAGCATTGAGCGGTCCCCTGTACAACGCCTGGCTTGTCCAAAACATTCCTTCACAGACTCGAGCAACCGTGGTCTCAATGGTGGGGCAAGCCAATGCCATCGGGCAGGTAGCAGGTGGGCCCGGCATTGGCGCAATCGGTAACCAGTCCTTAAGGTTTGCCATTTTATTGACTGGGTTGTTAAACATTCCGGTTTTACCATTGTATCAAGCCGCTGAGAAACAAGGAATCAGTTTGACTTCGGAGAAAAGCCCCTGAGTTACCTTCCCCTCATCCCCTCGCTTGATTTGGGGATGAGGGGAATTCTGGCTTTATAATCAGAATATGTCCACCAAAATCTATACAGATCCAATGATATACAAAAACCTCACCCCTTCCGAACTCTCCAATTCTGCTTTGCAGTGCCCGTATTGCGGTAAGGTTCACAGCATTCCTTTTGAATTTGTGAATGCCTCTCCAGATGTGATTCACAAGAGCGCTCCAGAGGTATTGCCAAAGATTGTCGGTTCCGATTCTCCAGTTCCTTTGCTTTATGATCGTGCCATTGAACCACTCATTTTTGAGAAAGTGATCGCCCCATTACAGGATATCGGGTTATCCATAAAACCAATTGGCATTGGAGCGCCGGGAATCCTTCTGGATACAAGTCTTCAACTGGCTCAGGAGGTTTTGAAGCAACTCCCCATTTCTGCTTCTTTTCTGATTGGGGCGGGTTCTGGAGTCATCTGCGATCTTACAAAATGGATTGCCACCCAAAGACAAATTGATTTTGCTCTCACTGGCACTGCCCCCTCGATGAACGCTTATACGTCAATCACAGCCACCATCACCGAAGGCGAGGTGAAAATCAGCCACCTGCTGAAACCTGCCAAAGCCGTCTTTCTGGATGTAGATGTGCAACGAGACGCACCTCTGGAGATGATTTGGGCTGGATGGGGTGATTTATCTGCCCGGGCAGTCTGTAATGCCGATTGGCGGCTGGCAAATTTTTTCCTGGGGACATATTTTTGTCCACTCCCTTATGATCTCACCGCGAAACACCAGGAAAATCTCTTTGCTGTGGCACCAGGAATTGCCCAACGGGAAGCGTCAGCGTTCCAGATTTTCTCAGATGCAATTCTCGTCTCCGGCTACTCAATGACTGTTTTGAACGGGGAGACTTCACCTTCTTCAGGCGCAGAACATGTTCTTTCGCACTTTTGGGATTTCCTCACCCACCATCGGGGGCTTCCCAAAAATTTGCACGGCATCCAGGTTGGAATTGGAACACTCATCATGCTTGCTTTCTATGAAGCCTTCAAGCAAATCAATCCAAACTCGCTTAATCCTGAACGCATTCTCAAACAACGGAAAAGCCTTGGTCAACTCGTTGAAGAAAACCAGCGTCTTTACGGAGATGCCGCCGAACGGTTTAACCAGATTCTAGAGAAAAAATATCGAAGCGATGAGGAGATTGTCCAACGGGTACAACGAGTAAAAATGCAGTGGCAATTCCTGTGGGAAATTCTCGACCCTTATTTGACACCTTTTGAGCAAGTCAAACAAACCTTTGTTGATGTAGGATTTCCCATTTCTCTGGATGCAGTTCAACGTACCAGAGAAGAAATCGTTGAAGCCATGACAAAAGGTCTTTTTTATCGCCCGCGATATACCCTTCTGGATCTGGCATGGGAACTGGGAGTACTGGAAGATCTTGTTGAAGAAACACTGGATCGAGTCTTTTCCCAAACCCGATAATAAAGAGTAAAAATATCGCTCTCGTTTTCATTCGTGAGTATAATTCATTAAAAGTCTTTTCCACAGGAGATGCTCTCATGTCCAAATCTTTTGATATTGCCATCATCGGGGGAGGAATTGTTGGATTAGCCACGGCTATGGCATTAACTCAAAAGTACCCAAGCCATTCCATCATCGTTCTGGAAGCAGAGAATCGGCTGGCGGCGCACCAGACGGGTAATAACAGCGGGGTTATCCACTCCGGGATTTACTATAAACCAGGCTCGTTAAAAGCCAAAAACTGTGTGGAAGGGCGCATTGCCATGTATGAGTTTTGCGCCCAACATCAGATAGCCCATGAAAACTGTGGAAAATTGATTGTGGCAACCGAACCGGAAGAACTGCCCCGTCTGGATAGTCTGTTTGAAAGGGGAATTGCCAACGGACTGAGCGGCTTGAAAAAACTGCGCGCAGAGGAAATCAAAGAATACGAACCACACGCCACAGGAATTGCCGCGATTTTTGTCCCTCAAACCGGTATTGTGGACTACGTCGGGGTCACTAATGCCTATGCGAAAATTGTAAAGGAAAATGGAGGGGAAATCTGGACAGGCGCCCGGGTGACGGCTTTCCAAAACCGCGGAAATGCGTTTGTTCTCTCTACCAGCAAAGGAGAGGTGGTATGCAAAAATCTCATCAACTGTGCAGGCCTGTATTCTGATCGTGTGGCAAGAATGTGCGGTGTCAATCCAGGAGTCCGCATTATTCCCTTCCGGGGAGAATATTACGAACTGGTTCCAGAGAAACACCACCTTGTTAAGAATCTCATCTATCCCGTCCCGGATCCCCGTTTTCCATTCCTTGGCGTTCACTTCACCCGCATGGTCAAAGGAGGTGTGGAAGCCGGGCCCAACGCCGTTCTTGCCTTCAAGCGGGAAGGCTATAAAATGACTGACATCTCATTGAGAGATCTAACTGAGTTTTTCACCTATCGGGGTTTTTGGATTATGGGATTCAAATACTGGCAAACGGCTGTGGGGGAATTTTATCGTTCGTTCAGTAAAAAGGCTTTTGTCAAAGCCCTGCAACGATTAATGCCTGAATTACAGGAACAGGATGTCCAGCGTTCTGGAGCAGGTGTGCGTGCTCAGGCGTTAGATTCCGCTGGCAGGTTGCTGGATGATTTCAGCATTGCAGAGGCTCCTCGAATGATTCACGTACTCAACGCTCCTTCGCCAGCCGCCACTGCTTCCATCAGCATTGGAAAAAGCATCGCAGAAATGGCATCAAAGAATTTTTCCCTCGGTTAACCTATCTTCAAATTTCTTCATGGGGGCTGTCTGGAAGAACGCTCAGGCAGCCCCTTTGGCATGGAAAAAGAGGTCAAAAAGGTCCGTTTTGAGCAGCGGAAAAAAGGGGCTGTCCAAAAAGGCTTGTTTTCTCTTTTAGACAGCTCTCCGTGGGAAAACTGAGACGGGAAAAAACATCTGGTGGGGCTAAAATAGGCATTTACCTATGAAACCAGGTATCAAGTGGGAAAATGTTAAGAGGCTGTCTTCTTTCCAGAAAGCCCCTACATGTAGTGGATGTTCTCCCGCAGCGCTTTGGCGATCTTGCGCGACGAGTAGATCTTCTGGGTATAGGCATACACCAGCACCTTCAGCAGCATCTTCGGATGGTAACTCGAGGCGCCTCCCCCTTTGTACTGCCCCAGCAGGGGGCTCAAGTCCAGCCTGTCTATCACCTCGCTCACCACCCGCACCAGGTGTCCTGGCTCAATGAGATGATCGTAACTGGGTGGCAGCAGATAGGGTTGGCCCATCACGTATGGTTTGAACACTGGAGCGGCAGGTTTCCTTTTCATTCCCCCATTGAATCACCTTTTCCTCAAAAAAGAAACGGGCTGTCCCCTACTTTTTGGACAGCCCCAGAATGATGAAGTGATTTACCACTATTTTTAAAAACCAGATTAGTTCTCAGACTTATTGATGGTTTCCAGCAGTTTCTCCACTGCCTCTAACTGAGACTTCAACCAGTTTTTACGTTTTTCGAGGAAATCTTTCTCTCCTTCTTTCGAAACGATGGGGGGTAGAAATCTGCCAAAACCCCCTCCCCGTCGAAACCCCCTCCCCATTCCTCTACCCTTGCCTTGTTGGAAGGATACGCCGCCGCTACATGGTCCCATTTCTCTTCCCACTGGTCCAGTCCCAAACGGTCCAGTTTTATCCATTCCAGGCATATTGAACCTCCTTTCATAGTCAGGTTTATTTTTTTTCGATTCCCACGATTAAGCATTTGTGTCTAAACAGGCGAGCAACTGTGGCATTCCATACTCGCCCATCCCAACCAAACGGGTGGTTATTTTCAGAAACCGGGGATGGGTTAGCATTACCCCCGATGGAATTACAATTCCCTATTCCTCGACCACCAGGGGATCCCATGTCCGAAGGGACAGTTCCATCCCTTACACAGGCATGAATGTCTCCTACCCATTTATTCTTTTCAGCAAATCGGAAATCATCTTTTGGTTTTTTTCCAGTTCACACCTCCAGATTTGTAAGACTTCTTCTCCTTGCCCAGTTAAACGATAGATCCTTCTAGGAGGACCCTGAGTCTGATCAATGTCCCAATCGGACTGGACCCATCCCAGCCTTTCCATCTCGCGCAAAGTCCGATAAACGACGCTTGGATGGATTGTGGACATCCCCAGGGTTTCTATCTCACCAAGCAGGGTGTAGCCATGCCGTGGCTGCTCTTTCAGCAGGATAAGCAATGCCGGTTCGAGGATTGAAATTGTGAGTGGAGAATGATGTCCTCCATAATTGGAGCCCTCTCCCATTAACCAACCTCTTCCATGTCTTGGCATCATTCCTTCTCCTCCAATCTTGTTCTATCATCCAGATATAATGATAGCATACTATTCTATTTGTGTCAATAGATTTTAAGAGAATATTCTATAAACAAATTTCCCCTTGATCAGAAAAGATCAAGGGGAAATTCTTTACCAGACTTTAACACCAAAGAATGCAGTGATAAATTTCACCGAAACGTAGAGGAAGTAAACGCCAAAGATTAACTTGAGCGTGTTTGGTTTGAAGCGTTTGATCACGGCTGCGCCCACCTGTGCGCCAATAACCGTGCCAGCCGCCAACAGCAGTCCGACTGCCAGGTCCACAAAACCGCCTGCCAGTTTTAGTCCGCCACCAATCACAGCAAGGGGAATCATAGTTGCCAGGGAAGTTCCCATGGTGATATAAACCGGCGCACCAAACAGATAAATTAACCCTGGAACAAGAGCATAACCGCCTCCTAATCCCGCAACGCCGGTTGCCAATCCCACTACCAGACCAAACACTCCCAGTCCGGTAGCAGAGGCATTGATTTTATTGCCTTCTTTTTGAGGAAGTCCGGAGTGGCGAATACCTTCCCAGATCATGCGAAGAGCAGGCCAGAGGAAAAGGATTCCCAGGATCAATCCAAGTAAGGCAGATTGACTGGAGAGAAAAGTAAACAACCATGAGCCTATTACAACCCCAATGATCCCGGCTCCACCCAGCCAAGCAACAGCCCGCTTGTCCAGGTTTCCTCGCACCAGATGCCCGTATCCTCCGGAAATCGCAGTAAAAATAACCGCAAACAGGGTAGTACCCACAGCAATTGGAGCAGGATATCCCATCCAGAAGTGCAGTACCGGTAACATCACGCTGCAACCGCCAGTACCAATAATTCCACCTAAAACCCCAGCAAGAAAGCCCACTATGATCAAAATGATCATACGGAACGGAGTCAATTCAGGTACTCCCACGGGAGCCGCATATTGTCCCAGACCAAAATATATCGCGGCAACCAGCGCAATCACAAGCAAAATCACCGCCGTTGGAATCTGTGTTTTTAACCAGTCTTTCATCTTAACCTCCTTCGTGATTGTAAATTGATCTGTATGAAAACTTCGTCGAGAATCAAAAAGCCGGGGGAGATAAATCCACGCAAGGGAGCATCTTGCATTTAATCAGGCACGTACAGGGTCTTTTTAAACTTCTATGCATTTTTTTCGTGCTCCAGAAAATTGAATAACCCACCCTGCCAGTTTTCTTGTAAACAAAGCAGATATTTTTTGACACCAGGGGAAGGGATGAAATAATATTTTTTCCAGCCTTCGCGCTTTGCATTCACCAGTCCGGCCTGGCGTAAGCGCATCAGGTGTTGTGAAATGCAAGGCTGTCGGTGGTTTAATTTGCTCGAAAGTTCGCAAACACAGCAAGGCTGTTCAAGCAAACAAAACAGAATTTCCAGACGCAGTGGATTGCCAATCATCTGTAAAAATCTCGCAAGGTCAGCTATGTCGCGGGTGGAGGACAAATTTAGTTCCATAGGTTCCGTGGAATAACCAGAGCCAAAAACATTCAATGCTTTGCATGTATTTAATAATACATCAGTGTAAGGTTCTACAAAGTGAGTAACGACATGCTCAACAAGTGATTTATATAATTATTTTATGCGTTTTTCTGCATTTTTGCATTACTTTGTACTATAATTTTGGTAAATCTTTTACAAGGAGCAGTTTTATGGCGATCAAAACCGTAAGCGTTGATGCGGTTCAAATCTCGGGGTTCAAAATCGAAACAAGGTCAAGGCAACATGTTGCCATTGTTGATCAGCCGGTTACAGGTGGTGGGACGGATGCAGGTCCTACTCCTCTGGAATACTTATTTGTATCCCTGGCTGGTTGCATTATCACCATCGGACATATTATCGCCAAACAACGCCGGCTACCTGTGCGCAAAATCGAAGTTCATGTAGAAGGAGAACTGGATACAGATGTCTTGATGGGCAAAAACGTCGAAGCACGGGCGGGGTTCTCCGGTATCCGTGTTCACGTGAATTTTGATGCCGACATGACCCAGGAGGAGAAAGAGCAATTATTGCGCGAAATTGATGCTCGATGTCCAATTTCAGATAATATCCACAATTTAACCCCCATCGAATTGATTGTAGAGCGAAGACCTGTAAATGAATCTGTTGGATTCAGCAATTGACAACAAAAACACTCGTGCCGAAGTGCTGGTAGCCCGGAAACTGCGCGAATTGCGCACTCGCAAAGGCCTATCATTGCGCGCGCTGGCGGATCGGAGCGGGCTGAATGTCAATACCCTCAGCCTGATAGAGAATGGTAAATCGTCCCCTTCGGTCAGCACGCTTCAGCAGTTAGCCCTGGCACTGGAAGTGCCCATTGTCACTTTCTTTGAATCAGAGCCGGTAGAAAAGCGAGTTGTTTTCACACCCGCAGATCAACGTCCTCTGGCTGCCTTTGGAAGAACGCAGATGGAAAACCTGGGCAAAGACCTGGCGGGTAACGTTGTTCAACCTTTTGTGGTGACTTTGAAACCGGGCACAGGTAGTGGAGACCGGATGATCGTCCACACCGGACATGAATTTGTCTATTGCCTTAGCGGGACCATTCGGTACCAGATTGAGCAAGAGGAATACACATTAAAACCCGGCGACAGCCTGGTTTTTGAAGCGCACCTGCCACACTGTTGGGAAAATAGCAGCGAAGACACTGCTCAAATCTTACTCATCTTTTACCCATCAGATGTTCGTGAAGAGCCAGGTGGGCGGCACTTCTCACTTGAGTCAATGAACAAGGAGTCGACCATGAAAATTGCAGTGATTACCGATGACGGCAAGACCATCAGCAAGCACTTTGGCCGCGCTCAGTACTATCTGGTACTGACCATTGAGGAAGGGAAAATTGTGAACCGCGAAATGCGGGAAAAATTAGGACACCGGCAATTCAGCGCAGAGCACCAGAATCAAGAAGAACAACCTTCTAATGCAGGTCATGGAACAGATTCCAATTCTCATCTCAAGCATATTAGCATGGCAGAAGCCATTTCAGATTGCCAGGTGTTAATTTGCGGCGGTATGGGAATGGGGGCATTCAACAGCATACGCCAGCTCAATATCCAACCTTTTATAACCGATCTGCGAGAAGTAGATGAAGCCGTACAGGCTTATCTGGATGGTACGCTTGCCAACCACCTGGAGATGCTCCACTGAACCAATTTCAGGCTTCTCATCGGGCAAGGACAACCTGCCCGATTTTTTTGTCGATGACTGATCGGTGAGGAATATAGAGTATGTAAAAATTCTCCGAGAAAATTAATAAAGATATAATGACAGTCAACATGCATTTTCTGCTCATAGGAGATGAAGAAATTTCCCATTCCTCATTGTCCTGGAGGACCCGTTAAGACAGAATACTTTTTTCAAAACGGCTATCCAGAGAACTTTTTGCTTTTTAACACAGAAAAGGTGGTGTTTCGATGGAAATTTTTGATCGACTCATTGAGACAGTATCAGATGCCCGGGTCATCGGTGTAGAAGTCGGGCTTTTCTGGACGATGGTGATGATAGAACAGGAAGGGAAGGTCAAAAGCGGGCTTGCCGCCACACTTACAAACCCGGAGTGGGAGCATGCTCGTTATCCTGCTGTAGAGGAGGCCGGGCGGTTAGAGAATCGTTCTGCACTTGAACTGGCACATCTGGTTTATTCACAGAGCTACACTGAGACGGGAATCGGTCTGGCTACCATTAACGCCTTACTTCCACCAGTACATCATTTTGTAGATTTACCCGCTGAGGAGTATATTATCAGACACGGCAAAGATAAAAAAGTTGCCTTAATTGGACATTTTCCTTTTGTGTCTCAACTTAAAAATCAGGTAAAAGAATTATGGGTGCTGGAACTTCATCCACAGGGAGAGGACTTGCCCGCTTCCATGGCACCGGAAATTATCCCTCAGGCAGATATTCTGGCAATTACCGCCACCACGCTGATCAACCACACCTTTGAAAGTGTGTTCAACCTCCGCAAACAGGGGGCAAAGGTTCTTCTCCTGGGACCAAGCACCCCCCTTTCACCGCTCCTCTTTGATTTCGGCATTGACGTACTTTCAGGCAGCCTTGTGGAAAATTCGGAACGTATTCTGCCTCTGATTCGCCAGGGGGCAACGTTTCGGCAGATTCGTCCAAATGGGGTTCGGTTGGTCACAATCGAATCCTGAAGGTCGCACATGAACCCGGGCATGGAATGAACAGGAACATCACAACCGGGGAAATGATCTGGTAACAAAACAACTGAGTGGGGACTATCGAAAAAACATTAAGGTGGGTTGTTCCCCTTCAACGGAATAGGTGTCCGTTTTGCCCTGGGAGACTTCATAGATGCCCCCGTGATACCACAGACGCTCATAGGCATTAAAAGCATCGCGGTAGCAGCGCCTAGCTTTGGACGCTTCATCTACCATCTCCTGAGCAGCGTGTTGCGTTCTTCCCCAGACCACTTTGAAACCCAGATAGCAACGGGTGGCCCGATCTACAATGGTGAAGATGTAGATTGTTTTTTCTCCCCGATGAAAATGAATAGTTCATCCCATCCACATACATCTGAATGGCTCTCTGCCGCATCTCTTCCGGGTAAGCCCGTGACTTCGGTTCCGGTGTATATCGAATCTGGCAAAACATGCAGCGATAGCGTTGACTTTCGCTCTCTGTTTTCCCAGCCCGATTTTGTCGTTCTGTTCGATAGCATTTTGGGCACTCGATCATTCCTCTATCTTAACCCAGTTTTGATCCACTCCCCGTAAAAGCCCTTAAATCCTGACTCGCCGATTTTGCATTATAATCAGGCAAATTCTGGCAAATGGAGGTGCCCCTTATCGAAACATAATAAGATATTTATTTGTCGAAGATGGGATGTTTAAGCGCATGGATCTATCCGCAGGGGGTTGAGGATAGATTGACGAGGAAGAAGGTTCTCCATCGCAAGATGGAGCTAACCGGCAGAACAGCCGGGAAAATCGAGAGATCAGCGGAAGCCTTCCAGGAGGAATCCTGACATCCCCCCAATTAATCGTCTAATTTCTACGGCTTTCGGGTTTTCCTTGAAAGTAGGTCAATATTTTGATAGATCGAGACATTCAGGAGGTTCTCATGTGTGGAATCGTAGGGTACATCGGTGAGCAAAACGCCACACCGATCATCCTCAACGGACTGAAAAGACTGGAATACCGCGGATATGATTCCGCCGGATTAGCGGTAATGCAAAACGGAAAAATTGAGATTCGCCGAGAAGCAGGCAAACTCTCCAAACTGGCCGCTCTGCTTGAGAGTCAACCTGTATTTGGAAAGATGGGTATTGGACATACGCGCTGGGCAACTCACGGAGAGCCTTCCGCACGAAACGCTCATCCTCATCTGAGTTCAAATGGCGATTTTGTTGTGGTACATAACGGAATTGTGGAAAACTTTCTGGAACTTAAAGAAGAACTGTCTTCAGAAGGCGTTCAATTCCGGTCAGATACCGATACAGAAACCATTGTTCATCTTGTAGAACGATACTATTCCAATTCCTCCGGACTGGTAGAAGCCTCCAGGCAAGCCCTAAAGCAACTTAAAGGGGCACATGGCATTGTCATTATGTCATCCCGAGAGCCCGATAAAATCATTGCTGCCAGAATAGGGAATGCTGGCGGCGTGGTCATAGGGTTTGGCGAGGGTGAGATGTTCATTGCTTCAGACATCCCCGCCATTTTAGAACACACCCGACGGGTTATATTCCTTGAATCCGGGCAGATGGCCATTGTTACTCAGCATGATGTCAAGGTAGAGACCTTAAATGGGGAACGGGTAACCCCTCAGATTCATAATATTTCATGGGATCCTGTAGCAGCGGAGAAAGGCGAATACCGTCACTTCATGCAAAAGGAAATTCATGAACAAGTTCGTTCTCTCACAGATACCCTTGCAGGTAGAGTTGATTTCGATGAAGGACGCATTCATCTGGACACTCTCAACATAACCGCTGAAAAAGCCAGAAAGATTCAAAAAATAATCATCACTGCTTGCGGCACTGCGGCACATGCGGGAATGGTTGGAAAAGTCATGATTGAACGGATTGCTAAAATTCCTGTAGAAGTAGATATTGCTTCAGAATTTCGCTACCGTGATCCATTGGTAGACTCCAATACTGTTGTTTTAGCCATCAGTCAATCCGGCGAAACTGCCGACACCCTGGCGGCAATGGAAGAAGCCCGCAAAAAAGGCGCTATGCTCTGGTCCATCGTCAATGCAATTGGATCTCAAGCCATGCGTCTGGCAGATGGGTGTATCTCCATGCAGGTGGGTCCGGAAATTGGAGTTGCTTCAACCAAAGCATTCACTGCTCCTCTGGTTGATCTCTATATGCTGGCAGTTTTACTGGGCGACCTTCGTGGGGAATTGACTTCCAGAGAGAGAAAACGTCTGGTCACAGATTTATCTCTGATTCCCGACCTGGCAGGTAAATGTCTGGATCGAGAAGAAGAGATAAAGAAAGTTGCTTATGCCCTGAAGGACACCCATAATGCTCTCTATCTGGGCAGGGGCATTAACATGCCCATCGCCTATGAAGGCGCCCTCAAGTTAAAAGAAATTTCCTACATCCACGCTGAAGCGTATCCTGCAGGTGAAATGAAGCATGGGCCAATTGCCCTGGTGGACAAAAACATGCCTGTCATTGCCATTGCCCCGAGAGACCCCTGGTATGATAAAATGATCAGTCAGGTTGAACAGGTTAAAGCACGCGGGGGAATCGTTGTAGTCGTGGCAACAGACGGGGATGAGAAAGCGAGAGAACTGGCAGATTATGTTCTGTGGATCCCTGAAACCCCCTGGCTGCTCAGCCCTGTCATCACGGTGATTCCATTACAAATTCTTGCATATCATATTGCCACCTTGCGCGGTCTGGACGTCGATCAGCCGCGTAATCTGGCAAAATCGGTTACAGTGGAGTAGGATTTTCTGGCTTTTGCGGAGGAAGCCGGTAGGCGGTAGCCAGTCCGCCTACCGCTGTTTCTCTATACAAAGAAGGTAGATCATGACCGGTCTGCTTCATCACGCGTACGACCTCATCAAAAGATACGCGATGATTGCCATCGGAGTAACAAGCAAACGTGGCGCAATCTAGTGCCCGGGTTGCCGCAAAGACATTTCGTTCAATACAGGGTATTTGAACCAATCCATTCACCGGGTCACAGGTTAAACCCAGGTGATGTTCCAATCCCATTTCAGCGGCGTATTCGATCTGGCGAACTGAGCCACCCATCAATTGAGCCGCAGCAGCGGCTGCCATGGCACAGGCTGTCCCAATTTCCCCCTGACATCCTACTTCTGCCCCAGAAATGGAAGCGTTTTCTTTGACCAGATTACCGATTAAACCCGCAGTTGCCAGCGCCCTCAAGACCTGAGACTCCGTCGTAGGGATAGTATCTTCAATGTGTCTGATGACCGCAGGCAGGACCCCACTGGAACCGCATGTGGGCGCAGTAACGACCAGACCGCCTGCAGCGTTTTCCTCAGCAACTGCCAAAGCATATGCCGGGATGTAGCCTTCTTTGACCAGGTAACCGCCGCTTAAGGAAATTTTCCGATAAAAGGTCCACGCCCTGCGAGGAAGCCCCAATCCGCCAGGCAAAACGCCTTCTGTTTCAATGCCCCTCTGTATAGCCTGATGCATCACCTGATTCACTTCTCGAAGATAATCCCATATTCCCTCCCCCTCAACCTCTATAACATACTCCCAGAATGTCTTGCCATAACGAATGCACTCTTTCATTATCTCCTGGAGGGTAGTAAGAGGATAGATATCAGGGAAATCTTCTTCAGGTTCCCCTTCCACGCGCAAGGCACCCCCACCAATGCTGTAAACCACCCATCTGGACAGAATCGCATCGTCATCCCCTATGGCAAACCATTCCATCCCATTAGGATGTAGGGGAAGTTGTCGATCTGGAAACCATAAAATTTCCACAGGGAGAGGAGATAAAGCCTCCTGAATAGCAACATCTGTTAAGTGTCCCTTTCCTGTAGCAGCAAGGCTGGAATAAAGGACCACGCGAAATTTTCTGGCTTCAGGATTTCGTTGTTTAAAAATTTCCGCCGCCCGGCGAGGACCCATGGTATGACTGCTGGAGGGTCCGTGTCCAATACGATAGAGTTCCCGGATAGATTTCACAGTTTGCCTTCCTGAAAAAAGCAGTTCCTTGTCCAGAATCCTTTTAGAAAGACAACGTCAAATCAATAACATGGAGGTAAGGACCACCATGATTGACTCAAATGAGAATGGTAAAATTGTACTCCGAAACTCCAAGGAAAGGTCAGGGTAAATGAAATTATATTTCATCCGTCATGCTCAATCTGAAAACAATGCTCTCTATGAAAGAACAGGTTCAGAAAATGGACGTTCTGATGACCCTCGTTTAAGCGATTTAGGAAAGATACAAGCCCAACGGCTTGCCGAATTTTTGTATAGAGGCAGTGATCCTACTGAAAAAAACAATCAGGGCGGATTTCCCATCACACATCTTTACTGCAGTCCCATGTATAGAGCCATTGCTACAGGCACACAAATTTCTCAAGCCATTGGAAAGCCTCTAAGGGTGTGGAAAGACTGGCATGAATGCGGTGGAATGTATCTGACAAACCCGATTACCGGAGAAAAAGACCCTCGCCCGGGAATAAACCTTGCGCAGGTGCAGGAATGGTTCCCTGACCTGCTCACAGAAAATTATATTCATGAAAATGGCTGGTGGAATCGTGCTTTTGAGGAAGAAGGGGAAAGAGATGTGCGAGCACGAAGAGTGCTTAAAGAACTTCTGGAAAGACATGGAGGATCGGATGATTGCGTGGCTGTTGTCAGCCATGCCGGTTTTTATGTGCACTTCCTTGTTGCAGTGATGGGGCTGGAAGGACTTCGTCCCTTATGGTTTCGCCTGAATAATGCAGGCATCAGTCGCCTTGACTTTGAAGGCGATGAACCTGTTTTGGTGTTTCACAATTTTGTTTCTTATCTTCCCCCACACCTGCGTTCGGTTTAGAAATCCGCCAGTTGGTAATCTTCCAATGCCTGAAAGAAATGTTTCACCAGAAGGACCAAAGCAACTTGAGGGATTCCCGAACCTGTTGACACAATTTCTTCTTGAAGGATTTTGCGGCTTACAAACACCGGTATTTTCTGTAACAGTCCAAAGGGGGAAACTGAGCCAGTTATGTAGCCGGTAATTCTGAACACCTCATCCGGTGTCGCCGTAGTGATTCTTCTCACCCCTAATGTATCTCTCAAAGTCTTCCAATCCACATTATTTCCGGCCTGGGCAAGCACAAGAACGTAGTCTTTATCAGAGTACCGAAATACAAGGGAACGAATTATTTGAGAAATCGTTTGCCCACGAAAACGGGCTATCTCGTCCAGTGTTGTCAGATTCGTTGGATGAATAATGGTGGAAAATGGAATATTTTTTTGTCTCAGGTATTCAATCGCCGCAGAAGTTAATTGCATTGTCTACTTTTGAACAAATTTAGGGCGAATTCCCATAAAAATTCGGCCGCTGGATAGTGTCCGTAAAATCAGATCAGCGGGTTTACCAATCTCTTTGCTTAACTGAACAGGTGTCATAGGAGTATTTCCGCTGGCTAATAAGATTCGAAATACTGCGTCAACCAGAGAGGTGTGCTTATTAATAAAATCGGGTTGTCTGGCGCAATGCTGGATTAAGACATGTTGCAAACCATCCACAGAAAGGACTTCCCCAGTTTGTGGGTCAACCCAATCAATTTTTACGCTCTGATTTTGTTCAAACGCCGCCTGATGTTCCGGGCAAAGATATTCCTGCAGGAATACATTCGGATCCTGTCCCTGTTCACTCCACCAGTTGAAGTCAATGTAGAAAGGAGTATCCATTGTAGGTTTCATCAAGGTAAAGCGTTTGATTTCGGGCATGATTATTCCTCACTTTCTGAAATTTCAGCAAAGCGGAAATACAGATCTCCCAAATGGGTTGCCCAGGGACTTTCCAGCAAAATGCTCAAAATCAGTCCGGGGGGAACACGCTTGACCACATTGACCGCAGCGTACAGTTCCTGAGCGTGGACATGTCCTTGTGGGCTAAGTTTCGCCAATTCCCTCATCATGGCACGGGTAACATTTTTTAATGAACTTCGGTGTTTTGAACTTTGCCAAACCTGATCCAAAGCATTCTGATCGCTGATCACCAGTCCCATGCGTTCATCTACCAGCGTGCTGATATTGTGTTTCAGCATGGTGAAGACAATTCCCCCATCAGAACCAATCACAACAGTCCTCATCCACTCACGGGTCGGTCTCTTTCGATTGGCTCGGATAATCACCTCTCCGGCTTCTGCACCTCTGCGGATGGTAATTAAAGAGCCCGGAATACACTCATTTTTTAAGAACCAATCCCTCAAGCCGTACACATAGCGAAATGGACGTACCACCCATCCAGAGAATTTTTCTCCTCGTTGTTCGTCTACAAACGTAAACTGTACACGGGGGGACTCATAGGCAGTAGGGAAGAATCGATAAAATGCGTCACACAAAGGCAAAGTCCCGGAACGGAAGTGAGGATATAAGAGGGCAAGTGTTGCTTCTTCTTCTCCCACCTTAGGGCAGATTTGGGTGTCAAGTTCATCTACAACTGAACCCTCAAACTGCTCTAAAAGAGGAAGCACTTGCTGTTGATCATAAGGTTGTGGAGTATATTGAAGGTAGACCGGGGGAGTTTGAACGTCCTGCGGCTCCATACGCTTCAGGAACCAGAGAATTTTTCCCGCAGGACCAACTTCATCAAAGCGTTCATCTTCCTGCAATGCAAGGTTGAGCGAGAACTCGATCAGTTTCGGATTTACATCTTTGGGTAAATCCAATTGTTCCATAAGAACCCGAGTAGGTAGTGGGCCGCCCCCTTCCATTTCCAAAATGGCTTCAGCAAGATTCAAATGTCCTACATGAATATCTACCAGCAACGCCCGAGGGAACCATCTTCCTGCAATTCGGACCAGATCAGGATTAGAAGATAACTGTTCTTCAATCCGGCGCTGTAAAATTACCCCAAACTGACTGAAAACCGTTTTTTCGTCAAAGAGTGTGTCCTCATCTATCTGTACAGGAAGGTCATTCAAAGCATGGGCGTCCAATCCCATGGCAAAGGATTTCATTTCCCCGCTCTCCAGTTGCACTTCCATAACCTGAAATGGGGGTAATTCAGGGTTATACCCCGGGCGAATCTGGAGAACTTTTCCTTTTTCCCAATTCAATACCGGGAATTGTATAACCTGCCCTATAGAATAAACCTCTCTGGGGTAATAGATGGCACCTGCACTCTCTTGTTTTTTCCTGAGGGTTTCTTTCTCTCGACGAATGCGTTCTTTTACCAGAAGAGATACCAGTTCTTCCGTTGTCAAAGGAATTTCGGTTTCCAAAAGATAGTTATAAATAAATTCAAGGTCCTCTTCTTGAATTTTAAAGTCCTGCCAGTATCGTTCGATCAAACCTGTGGTATTTCCTTTCATGTTTCACCCGCATTCTTCGGAGTCGTTCCAATTATACTTTACATTTCAGGGAAAACTTTGTTCTAACCATTGTTGAGGGTTGACCTGAACCCCATTTGCCCATACTTCCCAATGGAGATGCGGTCCCGTAACCCTCCCCGTGCCTCCTATCAGCCCAATCAACTGTCCAGGCTCAACTTTGTCTCCTACCTTAACCAGAATTTCCTGCTGATGCCATATACCACTGAAAATTCCCCAGCCATGATCAATGATGGTAGATTTTCCTCTTACAGTTAAGTCTCCTGTATAAACAACCACACCAGCGGCTGGTGCACGAATATTTAAATTCGCGCAAACCCCGTAATCCAATCCTGTATGGAAATAGGTGTAAGGGCTACCATTATATGAACGACGATTACCATATCCGGAGCGGATGCAAACCGGCTCATCCACAGGTAAGGTAAACATACCTTGCCATAATTTTTGAGGTGTGACTTTTGAGACAATTTCCCGTATCAAGTCGTCTTCCGGTTTAGTGTTTTCGGGTGCTATCGTAGCCGGATCGACAGAGAGGGGTGGATCTTGAGGATAATACCCCGACATGAGAAGAATATCCTGTTGAAAACGAAGAACATTCCCATCTGAAGTTTGCACCTGGATACCAAAGGGAATCAATCCAGGTTCTGTCATGGCATGGATGCCCTGTATGGCAACCACCTCATTTTCCCCATTTGGGAAAAACTGAAGCGATCTGCCATTTAATGCACCCGAAATTTCCACCGGTTGAGATGTAGAAACGGTAACCACCACCGTACGTCCCTGAACAAGAGGTAACGGAGACAACACAACCGACTGCACAACAGGCATTAATGGATTAGGAGGCGGCACTTCTTCTTTCGAGGGTGAGTAGAGCATCTCCCCTGAAAGAATGATCTGTGGATTGTTTTGCTGATGCGCCAGAGCAATTGTCCAGGGATTCAAACTCTTTTCTGCTGCTACCTGAAGGAGACTGTGTTGAGGGGATAATTTTCCCAAACCCGCCATGTAAGAAGGCTGTTCTTCTTGAGGGATGATCAGGTTTGAACCCGCATATACTTCCGCCGGGCTGGTTATCTTGTTGAGTTTAATCAGTAAGTCTTTGGGGACATTTCGGAAACGCGCAAGATCATCCAACCCCAGACCTAAAGGGATGGATTCGGTGTTCAATATACCACTAACACCATTCAAACCTGGAATGACTATCTCCATACCTGCCTGTAGGACATCAGGATTGATTGAAGGATTCGCCGTAATCAGGTCATTCAATGAAATATTAAATCGAAGCGCAATGGTGTACATCGTATCGCCGGATTGAACAATATACACCGGTGCAGATGGAGTCTGGTCTTGCGCACTGACAGTAGAGACACTGAAAAGCAAGAGCAGGCTAATCAGAAAGAAGAGAGACAGTTTTTTAATGATCATACCGCTTCAAAAGAAATTTCATCACCGATATGAAAATGATTCAATTGAGAAGGGTGTATTTCAAGGATAAATCTGGCAGGGGCACAAGGTGTTAAATTGGACTGCCAGCGGTAAGCCATTTTTCGATCCACTACTTTCATGGCTGAATTAATCCAAACTGCGCCAATATCAAAGCGCATGAAAAACATATGAATTGAGGAACCAATGCGAGAATCTCTGGGTTCTACCAGAAGGAGACCTTCTGTATCCGTTAAGAAAGGCGAAAACATCAACCCTCTTAAACGACAAAAAAAGCGATCACAATACTTCGCTGTAATTTCCGGGGTGTATGGATGAGTATGATTAACAATTCGAACGTGCAACTAGGCTTTCACCTCTCGAAGAACTCGGTCTACGCTATCCAGTAACTCTTGAGGTCGGAAAGGTTTGCAAATGTAATCCTGTACTTTAGCAATGTGCAAACCAAGAACACGATCAATGTCCTGTGCCTTGGCTGTAATGACAATTACCGGTATGTTTTTCGTGGCAGGGTTGGCTTTCAACTGCTGGTACACTTCCCAGCCATCCATACCGGGCATCATCAAATCCAATAAAACCAGATCAGGAGGGGATTGGAAAATCAGGTCTAACCCCTTTTGTCCTCCATGCGCCCCCTTCACTTCAAAACCTCGCGGGGTTAAAATGCGTGTAACGAGGTCGATCAAATCCAGATCATCCTCTATGTACACCACCACAGTTTTCTTATTCTCTTCTTCCATAATACCCTCTTGACAATTAGTTTACCATAATGTTTGCGAGAACATACTATAAAATTTTATGTAATTTATAAAGAGAGAGCGGGCATGGTGCCCGCTCCTGTGTTTTCTAACAAACTAATTACTGAACCTGAGAAGCTTTTTGAATCAGTTCCACTACTTCAGGGAAATCAATTCCGAGGCGCCGAACCGTTTCTAAGGTTGGAACACCGTTAGAATTCCAACCACGACGTTTATACACGGCATCCAATAACTGTTCGTATCGTTCTTCGCGCTGTTTCCTCAACGCCTTGATTTTCTCTTCGATTGTCATTCCATCCGGATCTAATCCCAACTCGCGAAGTTGAGTATCGTATCGTTCCTGGCGCGAGGTATATTCTTTTTCTGTAACCGGTCCCATTGCCCGGTATGGAGGGCGATCCCATTGACGTGTTCCAAATCCCAAACGCAAGTTGAACAGACGCTGGAAGTTATAGACCTTCTCGGACTGGAGAATGATACCATCAATGTCAATGGGTTCCCCAGTTACCCCTTCATACAGCCAGGTGTAGTTCTCCACATGTTCAGGCACCTTTTGTGGTTCTTTTGCTGTCTTGTTACTCTCAGGAATGATATCGTTCCAGGGAAGTTTGCATAATCCATGAATGCTGAACCACGTGCGCCACATTGGGAAATAGTGAAGGGCTTCTGCTTTTGCCTCAAAAGTGGGTAACTGCTTATGAACCATTTCCATAAAAATGAGCCAGGCTTCATCATGTTGGGCGCCTTTGTTTGCCATGGCATAGCCACCCTGCTGGGCAAGAGATTCTTTTGACATGTATTCTGAAATCTCTAACCCCTTAACCTCCATGCCAATATCCTGCATGAGTTGGGGATCGGCGCCATAATTTTCAACAAAGTATTTCTTCATAAAGCGAACACCATGCCCTACAATGACACCAAACCCTTCCCCGCGCGCCATCTGGTGAATCAATTCCAGGGCTACGTCCGCATTACCCCATACCAGTTCCAAGCCCCCCGTAATGTCCTTGTTGAGAACGCCGTATTCATAACACTCAAACGCAAATGCAAGAGAATTTCCTAATGAAATAACATCAATCCCGTATGTATCTGCGTAGAAACTGATTTCGAGGACATCTTCAGGATTGAAAATTTTTAAATTCGACCCAATCGCTCCCAGGGTTTCATATTCAGGTCCATCCACCCGTACGGGTTCCCCTTTGTAGGGCCCTGTGCGTAAGTGGAAATGCGGTACACTGTGGGCACACGACATGGTACAGCCGTACCAGCATCCATCCGGGTACTTGGTATCAAAACGAGCCTTCCACACTTCTCCATTAATGCGGCTGGCTTCTGGATGAGAACCATAGCGGAAATTCTCTATGGGAAGTAAATCAAAGCGATTCATGATCTCAACCAGATAGGGAGTACCTGTATGCCGCATGTCATTTTGAGAGGCATCAAACAGGGCTATTTCACGGTTAATTCTTTGTCCGGCTTTTCTCAATAATTCCGGTTTCGCAGGCCCATTGCTCAAAGGTCCCATCTGGCTGTAGCGAACCACAATCGCCTTGATGTGTTTATCCCGCATAACCCGTCCCATTCCGCCGCGGGCAGCCTGTTTGATGCGAATGTCCTTCCGCTTGGGGTCGTAATAACTGATATTCAAACCACACATTGGTATATGGTCTGCCGCCTGACCGGACGAGATCACCGAAATGGAACGCCAATCTTCTTCATCTTTTGCATACATCTCGGTTAACTGACGGTTCAAAATGTGGGTGTCCAGAACCTCAAGGGGAGCCTCTTCCACTCGAACCATTCCCTCATCCCCATCAATGAAGATAATGACATCTCTTTCGGCTTTACCCTGAATTTCCAACGCGTCCCATCCAGAAAATTTCAGGTATGGTCCGAAATAGCCACCACCATTGCTGTCGCAAACAGTATGAGTAAGAGGAGAAATTGCAAGTACGGTACATTTTCCTGTACCCGGATATTGCGTAATTCCTCCAATGGGACCTCCTGTAATAATCAGTTCATTTTCAGGACTGTCCCATCGTGTCTGTGGAGTGGTGGCATTCCAGAGCAACCATAAGCCAAACCCTCTGCCGCCAGTGAAGGTTTTCTTCATTTCCTCGGTCACTGGTTTACTCAGAATCCGCATATCGTTGAGATTGATGTAGAGGGTGCGATTGGCGTAACCACGTACTACAGGCAGAATCTCATAGCGATATTCTGCCAACAGCCGATGAGATTGGCGCAGAGCATCCACACTTGGAAGAGCCATATGTTCTCCTTAAATCCAATGGGGTAAAAACAACCTCTAAGTTCAATTATAATAAATCCAAAGTTTGTTCCCCTTTTGCTTTTGTCACTGGCTTTCCCGATTAAAGTAACCTTTCGGAGTTGTATGAACTTTGCCCAGCAATTAGATGTTTACTTTCGAGCACGCTTTACTCTGATTGTCGTTCAATCCAACGAAGAAGAAAGAGTATTGCAATCTATTCGGAACGCCTGTGAAAAAAGTCAGAGAACGTGTCTGACATGGGATGTAGCAGACTTTTTTCAATGGCTCACCCCATCCAATCAACCTGTACCTACTGCCCGAGATGCCCTGACAGCCCTAGAACAGATTGATAAAGCCGACCCCCAGAATCAAACAGTTTTTGTCCTGAAAGATTTCCATGAAGTATGGAATAACCCCCAAATCAAAAGAAAACTTAAAAACCTGGCGCAACGGTTGAAGTTCACCCGAAAGACGATCCTGATTACCACCCATGTCTCTAAAGTACCCGAAGAAATCAGAGACGAAATCGTTATCTTAGAGTTTCCCCTTCCTAAAGCAGAAGAACTTCAGGAAGTATTGATTTCATTAACCTCAAATTCAGGCGTGCGAACGAATCTAACGCCTTTGGGCAAAGAGAAATTAATCCAAGCCGCCCTTGGATTGACTGCTTCTCAGGCACAACGTGTATTTGCCCGAGCCATTGTGACAGATGGGGTGCTGGATGATAGAGATATTGATCTGGTTACAGAAGAAAAACGCCAGATCATCCGTGAAAGCGAAGCACTGGAATTTTACCCGGTCACACAAACCGTAAATGATATTGGTGGCTTAAAGGCGTTAAAAGAATGGTTACGTATGCGGGAACTGGCTTTCTCCCAACGCGCCAGACAATACGGCTTACCGGTCCCCAAAGGGATTGCATTAATTGGTATCCCTGGAACAGGGAAAAGCCTGACAGCAAAAACCATTGGTGGGCTCTGGCATTTGCCTTTACTGAGACTTGATGTGGGAGCATTATTTGGCAGCCTCGTTGGAGAATCGGAAGAACGAACCCGGCGAGCGCTTCATCTCGCGGAAACCATTGCTCCATGCATTTTATGGATTGATGAAATGGAAAAAGCGCTGGCACATGGCGGGCTTGATGCCGGAACAAGTACGCGGGTATTCGGAAATATTCTTACATGGATGCAGGAAAAAAGCGCACCGGTATTTGTGGTGGCTACAGCCAATGATATTTCCAGCCTTCCTCCTGAATTACTACGTCGAGGACGATTCGACGAGATTTTCTTCCTGGATCTTCCCGATTTTGAAGAACGAATTGAGATTTTTGCCGTTCATCTACAGAAGCGGAATCGTTTACCTGAAGACTATGATCTGGAATTACTTGCAAGTCAATCGGAAGGGTATGTCGGGGCAGAAATTGAACAAGCCGTGATTGATGCCATGTATCTCGGTTTCAATGATGGAGAACGGGAATTTACCACTGAGGATATTCTTCATGCCTTGAAACGGCAGGTGCCCTTATCCGTTTCACAACGCGAAATTATTGAGGCTCTGAGGGGGTGGCTCCGTGAAGGGAGAGCCCAATCTGCATCTGGATCACTACAGTAACACATAACTGCAAAAATGGGCTCTTTTATTAACTCGGTATCGTCTCTATTTCTTTCTGGAATTGAGGCTCTTGGTCTTCGTTTTCCATTTCTTTCCCCCTTTCTGATCTGGATACTGGTTCCCTTTATCAATCAAGGAAATGATCAAGCCGTATTGGCTTTTTGTAAAGTTCTTGCCTGCAAACCTTCCACTCTTTTATTAAAAAACCTCTCTCGAGCAGTCAAACGAATTCACCATAAGCAAGGAATCCAGGCTCTGTGGAAGCAATGGTATGGATCGCGAGATCTGCTTTTGATTCAACTTCTTCTTACCAATCAGGTATTTCCCGAACCATCTTCTCCCTGGATTGTTTATACCTGGATATTGAAAGGTGATTTCAAACGAATCACCCAGATCCAGCCTCATTTGTTAGACACTTTAATTCGTGCATGTGAAGATGGAGATCCTCACATAGCGGAGGTTGCACGCAGAGGACTGGCTAAATTACGGTCACAAGCCACGATCAATGCACTTTGCGCCTACTGGGCAGAAAGCCGCACTCCTCTCGTTGAAGAAATCTTGTGCGCTTCACGCTATGTTCCGGAACCTTTACAAAAAGGCTATATACTCACCTGCCTGAAGACAAACCGGCTGACAGAAGTCATGGATTGCTCTCCAGCACAGCTGGATGAATTACTCCATGCCTGCACGGATCAAGACTCGGAGATTCGTGAGCGTGCGTTATCCGTTCTTCCTTTCCTGCGAAATCAGGAAACCATCAACTCCCTTTTTAATGCATGGGTAAAGAAACGACCGGTTTTCTTAGAAGAATGGATTAAACGCGGGGTATTTCTTCCCGAGCCTGGCACCTTTGTCTGGCTGACAGTAGCCCTGAAACGGGGAAATGAAATTCAGACTGATGACTTTCCATTTCATCTCGTGAAAGCGTTAGTGGCCCTTTGTTTTGACCAAGATCATGAAATCCAGACCCAAGCACGCCGCCTCCTACAGAAACTACCTCAACAGCATCTTGATCATTTAGGATCTTTAGCCCTTGAGGGGAATCAGCAAGCGTTAGAACTCTGGAAAGATTTTGGCTTTGTAAGTTCAAAACCGGAACTTCAAGCCTGCCTGCTTTTATTTACGGATCAACTGGAAGAATATTTGCAGTTTGACTACGAGCAGCGGTTAATGCAATTCTTCTATCAAACCTCCTCACCAGATATGCGCTCGCGCATTCATCGCCAGATTCAGAGGCTTGCTCATCCCTCACTGGTGAAAATCCTGGCAATCCACGAAATTCAGAGAGAATTTTCTTCTCTCCAACCCGAAGTCATAGAAACAGCCATCCGTATTTATTCGGAACACCAACAGTGGAATGAGTTATGGCATCTCGTGCCTCAGGTCCCCCCCACGTATGGAATGTTCATTCTGTCCCTGCTTTTTAAACAGCAAGAATGGAAACCCGACACCCAGGATTCATTGTTCCAGAAGTTAACCCATGAATTAAGAGAACTGCCTGAACCCGAATTCTCCAGAATCCATGAAGAATTTCCCCCGCTTCTCCACCAGGCAACAGTTCACGTTGGTGGAAGAGTAAATGATTTTGCAACCATCCCCAATACCCATCTGATAGCCATAGCCACTTCAAACCGGCAAATCCTTTTGTGGGATTTTCAACAGGCGCAGATTAAAGAACGGATTCGAGGTTTTGAGCATTCACTTGCAAGAGTGGTACCACTCTCTCAAGATGCTCTGGTGGCTGTAGAACGAAGCACAGGTAACACGCCCTGTGGAATATATTCCATTATTCAGAATCAGGTTAAAAAAATTGGAGAACATCCCAATGCTGCGGTTGGGATTTTTCCGCTTGATCCAGGAAGTTTCTTACTCGTTTACAAAAATAGTGACCTCTATTTGGGAAACATTCATTATTACCCTTCACAACCATTTTTCCGGTTTCCCATTGCATTCTCTCCCAGAGCCGCCGCAATCAATACTGATCATTCAATCGTAGCATTGATTAACAACCGATATCCTTTTTGCGTGAATCTTCAATCCCAAGAGATCCTCTCTGGAGTCTATAACCAGATCAGATTACTTAAACAAGCAAACGGCGTGGCAAATGTTTTAACCTTTTCCCCTTCTGAAGATGCCTTACTGGTAGGCAGAAGAAACGGCGCCATTCAACTGTACCCCAAATTTTCCATTAGCCGTTACATAGGGAGTTTGAATGCGCCTATTCAATTTTGCGAATATCTAACGGAACAGGGAAAATTTCTTACAATTGCCAAAGACGGCTCTCTTCTGTGGTTTGACGACAATTATCAAGTGCTCAAAACAAATATGGAAAAACTGCCATATGGCGAAGTCACAACTGCAGAAGTTTTTAACAAAGGGGAATTTCTGGTTATTGGTCACGAACATCGTCTGATTACTTTTTGGGATTTACGTAGCCCTCTCTTATGGAAATGGCTAAACCACCCCCTTTCCACCTTAACTGTCGAAGACTTAACAGTCATTCGTGCTTTCCGGAAAAGCCCTCACCTTTCCCCCAACCTCAAATGGATGCTCACCTTTTTAGATCTGGTTTTAACATATCGTACCCAATACGATATCTATGTTGCAGAGCCCGTTTCCATCCAACCGGGAGAATTTGATATCTTACTAGATGAAGATATCGGTTAAAATTTCACCGGGTACAGGTATGAGTGGTAGATTAGGAATTGATTTTGGCACTTCCAATACTGTGCTGGCACTCTGGGATGAAGCCACCCAACAGGGGATTCCTCTCCATATTCCAGAATATGGATTCTCTCAGGTGCAAAATGAAGAAGTCATCTCTGTGATTCCCTCCCTGATTCATTACACAGAAGACTCTCGTGTTTGGATTGGACAACAGGTTATCGAGCGCTCCTTACAGGACTCCCCACAAACATTGCGATGGATGAAAAAATATATCAGCAACCGAAGTCCTATTCGGTTTAAGATAGGGGATCGAGAGATTACCCCTCAAGACGCCGGAAAAGATTTCCTGGGTACCATTCTCCTCTTTGCAAACCAACAAATTGACTTCAAGGAAGAAGAAGTTGGCTTAAGCGTTCCGGTAGAAGCCTTTGAGCATTATGAAAACTGGCTGGTTTCAGTGGCTGAACAGGCGGGCATGCCTCGATTCCGTCTTATTGACGAGCCTTCTGCCGCAGCGCTTGGCTACGGCGCCAACATTCAACCTGGAAATGTATATTTGATCTTCGATTTTGGCGGCGGCACCATGCACGCCTCGGTTATCCTGATTGAAAGTGAAGATCAGGCACAAACCGGGAGAAGATGCCGTGTGCTTGGCAAGTCGGGGAAGAACATTGGCGGCACCACAATTGATCAATGGCTTTTCCAGGATGTTCTCCAGAAAAATCAGCTCACCGATGGAGATCCTCGTATACGTCCATGGAGCACAGCCCTACTTGTTGAATGCCAGCGACTTAAAGAAAATCTTTCTTCTAACCAAACCACTTCTCTGGAATTCTCTCCACCAGGATCGGATTTGCAGATTTGCGCCTCGTACACTCGCGAGCAATTTGAAAGTCTGCTGGATGAGCATGACTTTTTTGTTCAATTGAATCACCTCATCCGATCTGCCATCCAGTCTGCGGCAGAAAGAGGTTACCGTGAAGAAGAAATTCAAGCCGTCCTGATGGTTGGAGGAAGCAGTCAGATACCCAGCGTGCAGCGGCTACTTCGTCAATCTTTCGGGAAAGAACGAGTGTTTTTCAATCGACCACTGGATGCGGTTGCGCGTGGTGCCGCCGCATTCGTTGCCGGGGTGGATTTTTATGATTACATCCAGCACGATTATGCCATTCGATACATCAACCCTCAAAAGCAAACTTATGACTATTATCCCATCGTCAAAAAAGGTACGCCTTATCCAACACGTGAACCTGTTTCTCGCATCTCTGTGAAAGCCTCGTATAATGGACAAACGCGTCTGGGTGTTGCAATTTTTGAGGTGGGGGAAAAGCGTCCACAAAACTCAACCTCCTACGAACTCATCTTTGACACTCACGGATGAGCACGCCTGACACCTTTAACATCTCAGGAAATCGAAGAACGTACTTTGTTCTGGATGAATGAGCATTCTCCGACTTTTTTAGATGCCGATCCACCTGGCGTGCAAGGGGAACCGCGTTTTGATGTGGAGTTCACTATTGATGCCAACAAGCGGCTTCTCATTACTGCTCGTGATTTGAAGACAGGAAGCCTTGTCCTTAAGGAATTCCCTGTTGTACGATTAACCTGAAAGGATGTGACCATGTCTCACTTTTCCCGTATTCAAACCGCTTTGATGGAGAAAGAATACCTGCTCATGGCACTGAAAGACCTGGGAATGGAGTACCAGGAAGGAGATCTATCCATCAAAGGGTTTGCTGGCAAAATGAAAGTAGATATTCGCGTCTCTTTGCCCTTAAGTTACGACATTGGTTTTCGGAAAGGCGCAAACGGATACGAACTGGTGGCCGACTGGTTTGGAGTCCGTGGTATCCAGCGCGACCAGTTTCTAACGCAATTGAAACAACGATACGCATATCACGTGACCCGCTCCAAACTGGAAAAGCAAGGGTTTACCCTGGTAGAAGAAGAAGTAAAAGAAACTGGACAAATTCGTCTTTTACTCCGACGAATGCAGTCCTGAAAAGAGGAATACCATGGAAATTCAAGAGATTGAAGTCCAGATTCTCCCTGACGGGAAAGTGGAAGTGAGAGTTCATGGGGTTAAAGGGCAAGCCTGCCTGGACCTTACGGCTGAGATGGAAAAAGCCCTGGGGGGGACAATTCTACTTCGCGAAATGACGGCAGAATTTCAAGAACCGCCCACCGCAATTGATCAGTCCGACACCCTTTCTCTCTCCCAATGATCACTCCCGACCTTCCAGGGTTAAATATTCACTCCATTGTCAGAGAAAGCCTTGCAAATGGACCGGGGAATCGCACAGTCATCTGGGTTCAGGGGTGCTCTCTGGGATGCGAAGGTTGTTTTAATCCACAAACACATCCCTTTCACCAGGGAACCTGGATAAATCCACTCGAACTGGCAAAACAAATTTGCTCACGGGAGAATCTAATTGAAGGAATCACCATTACCGGAGGAGAACCCCTGTTTCAAGTAGAGGCACTGGAATATTTGCTTGTTTCGATCCGAAATCAAAGTACGCTTTCAGTGATTATGTTGACAGGATTTGAATGGGAGGAAATCATCCGTTCAAAAGGAGCCAGATTGCTCCCGTATATTGATGTGTTGATTTCTGGAAGATACAAGAAAGACAAAAGAGTAGCCCACAGTTTCACTGGCTCAGCAAACAAACAATTCCATTTTCTGACCGGAAGGTATTCTTTTAAGGATTTTGAAGATATTCCTGTCTGCGAAGTCACCATTGATTCAGATGGAAACACTTTCATTACCGGGATTGATCCTTTGCTATGATAACCTCTAGTGAATTCTCGGAATCTGAGTTAATCACTTTACTGGAAGGCAAAAACCACAATTTTTCATCCAAGCAACTTGATGCCTTAACGAAAATCGGCGCCATCCTGTTGTTGGAGGAAAAAGCAACCGGGGAAGCAATTTTCGGTTTGTATCAAATTGCAGACAATTTCTCCTTAGAAATTTCCCGTTTTGCCAGAGAGGCATTGATGCGCCTGGCAAGCAAAGAAAACCAGCCGGCAATTGATGCTCTGTATCAACTTGCGCTCAGAGAGAACCAGCAAGGATTAAGACAATGGCTCTTAACCAGGCCCTACCTTCCACAAGATCATTCTTTGAAATTGCTCCTGGAATGGATGGTAGAAGCATCTCCAGAAAATCTCGAACACCTTCCTGAACTTACCCGGGCTTTTTTCCAGTATTACTCTCCGGAACTCCAAAACACCCTGCTCAACCATGCCCGAAATACTCCTTTTAAACGTTGGGCACATCTCATCACTACCATTTTCAACTTCAATGAAAGCCACATTCCTGATCTGATTCACGAGTTCAATACCCTATCAGAAAAAGAAAGAAAGGTTGCCATTGTTGCCCTGATCATGAAAGCCCGGGAAGGAAATCCATCAGCCTTTGATGCGCTTGCACACCTCCACATCCACTACGATCTATCTGCGGTGGTAGAGTTTCTCGAAAATGAACATTACACTCCTCAAGACCCTCAAATCCGGGCTTTATTCTTGTTTTTTTCCCCCAGAATTGAAGAGTACCAGCAAGCGGATTATCAAAACGCTTTCCTGCTGGATGCTTATCAAAGAGCGGACAAAAGTTTAAGATACCGTATCCTGCAACAGGCGCGTCGAACCGGACAAATTGCATGGTTACAACGGTTGGGGGCTGAGAGAGGGGAGGTTCGTTTCTTAGCCGATTTGAGCGATGCGGAATGGGAAACAACCTTGAAAAGCCTTGTACAGACAGATCGATATGAAGACCTCTGGAAATTGGCACAGCACGCTTCTCCTTATTGGAGCACAGTCATCCTTACCCTTTTAATGAATAAGAACTGGCATCCCTCACATGCTGGAGAGAAGGAAGAATTTACAGAATTATGTGAACTGGCTCAAGCGTGTGCCGGGACTTTACCCAAACCTTCCTTACTTAAAAAATTCGTTGCCATAGAACGCCAGGTTTCATCTCTGGCAATTCACCCTCAAGAAAAATTCCTTGCGGCAGGAAGTTCGGGACAATCCATTTTTGTCTGGGAACTTCCAGAGGGAAAACCCGTTATGCCCGCCCCCGCTTCACCGTACCCTAATCACCGTGTCCTGCTTTTCAGCGAAAATGGAGAATATCTCGTTTCAGCAGGCGGAGATCATCGGTTACGGGTCTTCCGGATGTCGAATCAGAGTGTCATCAAAACCTTTGATGGACACCGTGGGCAAGTGAAAAGCATGCACTTTTCGCTGGACGGGAAATTGCTTTACAGCGCTGGATTTGATGGAACAGTACGGGTTTGGCGCTTTCCTATGGGTAAAGAACTCTATCAGACCAGTTTCGAGGATAAAGAGATTTTTTCTATCCTTCCTTTCTCAAATGGGAAATTGCTGGCTGTGGCTGGATATTTTGCAGAAATAAAAATCCTGAATCTGCCAGACTTGAGACTTGTCCATACCATACCTGCATGTCCTGAAGGGAATTTCTTACTGGCAGGAAGTTCTTCTTCAGACATATTAATCGCCTCTGGTAAGGACCGCATCTTGCGGGCATGGAATGGAAGGACAGGACATTTCCTCTGGCAATCTGGACCTCTTTCATCGCCGCCTGTTGGTATGTTTTTACATCCAGATGGCGAACATCTTATGTTTGGAACGGCATCAGGAACTTTGGGATTTCTCCGCGTGTCCAATCCTTCAGCGGCTTCCCAGATGATCGTTCAAGACTCTCCCTTTACGGCTTTAACTTTATCAACAAGCGGAAATATGATTGCTGGCGCAAACGATGCAGGGATTATTCATTTGTGGGATAATACCTTATATCTATGGACGCGGTTCATCCGCATTCCAGGTTCTCCATTGCCAATCCCCAACCTGGAAGAACAAATAGAAAAAGGGAAGGTACATCCAAACGACTTACCGTGGGCAAAGTTCATTCTGGCTTTCTGGAAGTGGATTTCCAGGTATGACATAGAAGTAGGTGAACCAGCATTGATCTCTGTGGGAGAATTTGACATCGAGATCTAGTCCATGACCATACAATTCTGGCAGAAGAAAATTCACAAATGGTTTACCACCCCTGAAATTTCTTCAGAGATTCAACGGCGAAATTTCATAAATGTTCAGGTGGATGCAATTGGAGTCGGGATTGCCAGCGCTGCTGCACCGTTTCTTCCCGTATTTTTAACGCGCCTGCACGCTTCTTCTTTTGAAGTTGGATTGCTGACTTCTATGCCAGCCGTGACTGGCTTGCTTCTTTCTATTCCTCTGGGGCAATTCCTTCAACGTCAAAGAAACATTGTGCCGTGGTTTAGCCTTGCCCGATTGCTGGTAATTGCCTGTTATGCCCTAACCGGTTTAATCACTTTTGTAGTAAAGGATCACGCTGCAGTTATTGGGATTCTAGCCATCTGGGCTTTTGCCACCTTTCCTCAAACACTGCTTTCAATTTCTTTCAATGTGGTGATGAATTCCGTTGCAGGGCCCGTGGGACGTTATGAGTTGATGACACGAAGATGGTCCATCCTGGGATTAACCACTACACTCACTGTCATTCTGGTTGGACAAGCGCTGGATCGCATACCCTCTTTCCCATTAAACTATCAAATTGTCTTTCTGGCTTTATCTGCTGGAGGGCTGATCAGTTATTACTTTTCAAGCCATTTAAATATCCCCCCTCAAGAGGTATCCACAGAACGTCCTTCTTCCTTCAGAGAAGGTCTTCGTGAATTTTTGCATCTTATTCTTGAAGAAAAGTCGTTTGTTTCTTTCAATCTAAAACGGTTTGTCTTCTCCATTGGCACCACCATGGCAGCGCCCTTGTTTCCGCTTTACTTTGTGCGTCAATTGCATGCACCCGATAGCTGGATTGCGACAATTAACACCGCACAAACGGCCATTCTCATTCTGGGTTATTTCCTGTGGACCAGACAGTCGCGTCGGTACGGTTCCAGGCGGGTTTTACTTGCCACCACTTTTGGGGTATCTCTCTATCCGATTCTCACTGGGATCACTCACACGGTATGGCCCATTCCGTTTTATGCAGGGCTGGCGGGTATCTTTCAAGCGGGGTTGAATCTGGTGTTCTTCGATGAATTAATGCGCACAGTTCCTGAAAAATACAGTGCCATATTTGTCTCCACTGCGCAAAGTATTCAGTATGTCTCTTCTATCATTGCACCCTTCATTGGAACCACTCTCGCAGGCATACTGGGATTCAATGCAGCATTGATCATCAGCGGCTCCGTCAGCATATTGGGCTTTCTTCTTTTCCTCATCGATAAAAATCATTAAGTATTTTCTTACAACCTCCCTTTTGGAAAATATATTTCTTTAATCCCGGTGTATAATTCGATAAAAATAGTCGTGTTACAAAAGAAAAGGTCCTTATGAAATCGTCTCAACCAAAGAAAAGAAAACCATCGCATCTTTCACCCATGGTGTTATTATTGGGTGGCACAGGGTTAATTCTGATAGGATTGCTTATGTGGCTGGTGTTCAATCCCCCCAGCAACCCCACGATCACTGCAACTCCAGATCTGGGAATTCCCTTTGCGAATATTCCACGGATTTCTCTTGAAGACGCCAAAAAAGCCTTCGACACTCAAAGTGCCATTTTTGTTGATGTTCGGGACTCAAACTCGTATGCTCAACAGCACATTAAAGGGGCTATTAATATCCCCCTTGGGGTTCTGGAATCCAGGCTGAATGAACTACCCAAAGATCAATGGATCATTTTATATTGCACCTGACCAGCCGAAAACAGTTCAGCCCGTGCGGCTGACATTCTTCTCAGCAAAGGATATGAAAAAGTGAAGCCTTTATCAGGCGGTTTAAAAGCCTGGGTAGATGCGAAATACCCAATCGAGCCTTGAGGTTGTAAGGTTGTACCCTCCGATAAAAAAATTCGGAGGTTTTTTTTCTTTAAGGGTGATATTTGACCAGTTCAATTCTCTATCCAATCCATTACAATAAAAACATCCATTCTGTTTCTCGCCTGGGAGGGGTATGCGAAAAGAAGTTGTATTAATAACCGGAGCCAACGGTGAAATTGGACACGGGTTAATTACCCATTTGGGACAGCAAGGAAACGTAAATATCATTGCCCTTGATGTCCAGCCGCTCGATGAAGAACTAAAGCCCTATTGTATGCGGACCATTCAGGGAGACATTTTGGATCAAATGCTCCTTGGGAGGATGGTCGTCGAGTTCGAAATTCGCAGTATTTTCCATTTAGCCTCCATTCTTTCTACCAAAGCGGAATATAACCCCGAAACAGCCCACCGAATCAATGTCGAAGGAACGCTGAATCTTTTGCGTCTGGCAGTAGAACAATCCCAATGGCAGGGACAACCTGTCAAGTTCATCTATCCCAGTTCGATTGCAGCCTATGGTATTCCCTCGCTGGAGGTAAAAAACTCTCTAGGTAAGGTCAAAGAAAACGAATGGGGAAATCCCATCACCATGTATGGATGCAACAAATTGTATTGCGAGCATCTGGGTAGATACTACGCCTATCATTACCGGCAACTGGCTGCCGAACCTGAGAAAAGCAGTATAGACTTCCGCTGCCTGCGTTTCCCCGGCTTGATCAGTGCGATGACCATTCCCACGGGTGGAACAAGCGATTATGGTCCCGAGATGCTTCACCATGCCGCTCAAAACCTCCCCTATCGGTGCTTTGTCCGCCCGGATACCAGACTGCCCTTCATGGCAATGCCTGATGCAGTTAAAGCCTTATTAATGCTCCATGAAGCCCCTCGAGAAAAACTCAGGCAAACGGTATATAATGTAACCAGTTTCAGCCCTTCTGCTGAAGAAATTTACCAAGCCGTGAGGAAATATTTTCCTCATGCGCAGGTGGAGTTTTCCCCCCACTTAAGTCGCCAGAAAATTGTGGATTCCTGGCCAGCCGATATTGATGACAGTACTGCGCGACAAGACTGGGGATGGCAACCCGACTATGATTTCAATCGGGCTTTTGAAGAATACCTGATCCCGGCAATTCGACAACGATATGCGAATCAATCCTCATGAGGAGTGTGCTATGAGTGAACAACCTGCCGGAACATCCCCCCGCCCAGACACCGACGAGAAAATCTCTCATGTCATGGCATATACGCTTTCAGGCATTTACTGGGGAGAATTAATCACCAAGACAATCATTCGGGTCAGCACCTGGTTGAGAACCAACGCTGTTCCAGATCGGATCACCCTTTATAACGCTAAAGGAATGATTACAACGGGGGGCCAGGTCAGCCCTACTTCGTACGCAGAGCTCCATATTCCCCTATCCCAAATACAAGCCTTTCATCTGATTCCACCTGAACAAGATCCCATCGATTACGATCCAACCGAACCCAACCGAAAAATGGAGCCCGTGCTTGTTTTGCTTGGCTCGTTTCAATTCAAAGGATTCCTGCGCTTATCCACAACCTCCAATGTGAAAAAATTTTTAGAGGTAACCCACGAACTGTACACCCCTGTCTACGACGCTGAAATCACCAACCTTTTACTGCCGAATCTGGGAAATATTCGAGTACCCTATGTTCTTGTCCGGCAGGAAACCGCCATTTTTGCCAGACGATAAAGATTCAACTTATCTCACACTAAACTCCGCAAGGTATTCTCATCCTGGCGGAGTTTTCATTTCCGTGTTTATAAAATTTTTATGTTCCATTTGTAAGATAAAAACATAATGACCTCGCAGGGAGGACGATGAATATGTCTCAAGAAACTGTCAATCCCGCAATTCCTTTCCGTGCAGAGACCCGGCAGTTATTGAACATCCTCATTCATTCTCTTTATTCCGAACGCGAAGTATTCCTCAGAGAATTAATCTCCAATGCCAGTGATGCTTTGAGCCGGTTACAATTTGAAATGCTCACCAATCGCAACGTATTGGATCCAGATGCAGAACTGGCAATTCGAATCGAGACAGAGCCTGAGAACCGTGTTTTGAAGATTAGCGACACTGGAATCGGAATGACTGCTGAGGAAATGGTTGAAAATCTTGGAACCATTGCTCATTCCGGTGCAAAAGCCTTTCTTGAAGCCGCACAGACTTCTCAGCAGAAAATGACCGATATTATTGGACAATTTGGGGTTGGATTCTACTCTGCTTTTATGGTCGCAGAATGGATTCGAGTGATCTCAAGAACTTTTCGACCTGAAGGGCAAGGTGCAGTCTGGTTCTCTCGCGGGGAAGATTCTTTTACTGTTGAACCAGCCGAGAGAGCAAACCGTGGAACTACAGTGGAAATAAAGCTGAGAGAAGACGCTCAGGAATTTACCCGCATTGAGCGTTTACGGGAAATTATCAAAAAACATTCCGACTACATTCCATTTCCCATCTACCTTGGTTCCGAAAAAGAACCTGTGAACCAACGAATGGCTATCTGGCGCAAAGCCAGTAAAGAAATTACTCAAGAAGAGGCTTACGATTTTTATCGGCAGTTCACGTTAGAAGTGAATCCACCGCTTGCCTATACCCACCTCAATGTTGACGCACCCGTTCAGTTGTATGCACTGCTATTTATTCCTCCATCCCCAGAACGTGGAATCTTCTCTCTGAGAAAAGAGGATGGTTTAAAGTTATTCGCGCGAAAGGTGCTGATCCAGGAATATTGCCGAGATCTTTTGCCTGATTTCTTACGGTTCATCCAGGGTGTAGTAGATTCGGAAGATTTACCCCTCAATGTTTCCCGTGAGACCCTGCAAGCCAGCCCGCTTCTTCCTCATCTCCGTCGCCTGATCACTCATCGCGTACTGGACATGATCAGGGATTTGTCGACCCGCTCTGATGACTATGCGAAGTTCTGGAACGAGTTCCGACATTACATCAAAGAAGGAATCATTTCAAACCAGGAATTTGTTCCTTCACTGACTCCGCTTCTGCGTTTTCCAACCCTCTTCCACCCAAATCAACTGGTATCACTGGACGAATACTTACAAAATAAACCTGCCTCGCAGGACAAAATTTACTATATCCTTGGCGATCATCCTCTCACAGTTCAACACAGCCCTCACCTGGATATCTTCAGACACCAGGGTATTGATGTGCTTCTCATGACCGATCCTCTAGATGGTTTGATGATGTTATCCATGCTGGAATATCAAAATGTGCGATTCGCTAACGCCAGCAAGGAAACACCTTTTATCCCTCCCACTACAGATGGAAAGGCTGCAGAAAGTCTGGGAGCAGAGAATGTCGATCGGCTATTGAAATTCATGAAGCAGGTGCTGGCTGATAAAGTTGAAGAAGTGCGAGTCACTAACCGTTTAGTAGACTCACCCGCACGGTTGGTCAGCATACAACCAGACGAAGATCCAACCTTGCAACACGTTTACCGCGTATTGCAAAAAGAAGTTCAGGACTTTAAAAAGGCGCTAGAGATTAATCCAAGCCACCCCATTATCAAAAAACTGGCTGAATTGCCTGAAAACGATCCGCGTCTTCCACCGCTTATTGAGCAAATTTACGAAAATATCTTACTGGCAGAGGGGATCCACCCCAACCCTCCCGGCATGATTAAGAGAATTGAGCAAATTATGCTGAGCAGTCTGGAATAAACTGGTCAATTCAACCCGATCTCCCCTGTCTCACCCGTTAAAAACAGAGGCAGGGGATTATTTCTGTTATGATAAATGTCGAACAAACTCGTTACTTTAGTAAAGGAAAAAATGCTTAAAATAAGGTTGTTTGTGGCGTCTTTTGTGATAGAAAAAGATATAAAAAGACCTGAAAATTGGAGGAAAACGTGAAGCACGAAGCATTAAATGGGATCATGACACCGCGTTCCATTGCTGTGATCGGCGCATCCAGCACCCCCGGGAAAATTGGTTACACAGTACTCTCAAACTTAATTAACCAGGGATACAAAGGCAAAATTTTCCCAATCAATCCGGGTGCTGAAGAAATTCTGGGTCTGAAAGCCTACCCGTCTGTTCTTGATGTACCAGAAGATATTGATGCGGCAGTAATGACCATCCCGGCAAAATTTGTTATTCCTGCTGTTGAAGAATGCGGAAAAAAGGGAGTGAAAGGGTTAGTCATCATCACCTCGGGTTTCAGCGAGGTCGGTAAGCGTGAACTGGAAGAGGAACTGGTCCAGAAGGCTCATCAGTACAATATGCGCATCCTGGGCCCCAATATTGTGGGTGTACTGGCTAACTCCTCTGGAATGAATGCCTCTTTTGCACCTTACCTTCCTCTTCCTGGAAAGGCATCCCTGGTTTCTCAATCGGGTGCTCTCCTGATTGCCATCGACGCAGCCACTTATGTACGCGGGGTTGGTTTCGACAAACTCATTTCCATTGGCAACATGTCTGATCTCGACTTTGCAGACATCATTGAATGGTTGAATGAAGACCCCAACACGACGGCGATCACCCTTTATATTGAAGGTTTCAAAAATGGGCGTCGTTTCATGGACGTTTGCCGTCGCACCAATAAACCTATTATTGCCTTAAAAGCCGGGGTATCCTCCCATGGAGCCGCTGCAGCCGCCTCCCATACCGGTTCGCTGGCAGGTGCGGCAAAAGTTTATGGCGCGGCGTTCCAGCAAGCCGGCGTGGTCCAAGCCAGCGACCTGGATAATCTCTTCGACCGCACCCTGGCTTTATCTCTGCAGCCCCCCATGAAAGGCGACAATCTTCTGATCATCACCAATGGCGGTGGCGTGGGCGTGCTGGCAACCGATGCAGCCGAGAAATATGGGGTACCGTTGAAATTTGCGCCTGCGGAAGTTCAGGAAGAACTGAAAAAACACATGCCCGAATTTGGCTCTGCCAAGAATCCGGTGGACCTGACCGGCATGGCAGGCACTGAATGGTATCACAATGCAATCAAGTTCGCCTACGCTCACCCGTGGGTGGATGGTCTGGTGGTATTGTACTGTGAAACCGCGGTAACCGACCCGATGGAAATTGCTCAGGGCATCAAAAGCGCCATTGACAACTCAGGAGCCAACGGGAAACCTGTAACAGTTTCCTTTGTGGGTGGCGAGCGCTCCGACAAAGCCATGCGCTGGCTGGTAGATAACGGCATTCCTGCTTACGGCGCTCCCGATCGTGCTGTGAATGCCATTGCTGCTTTGAATGAATATGCCCGCAACAAGACCTTACTCGCTGAACCCATCACTCTGTGTGGTGGAGAAAATCGCAATGAAGCCCTTCAAATCATTGAACGTGCGCGCGCAGAAGGGCGGGATTCGCTCACTGAGATCGAAGCCAAACAGGTCTTTGCTTTGTATGGCTTGCCTGTCACCAGGACCTCACTGGCAAAAACGGAAGACGAAGCCGTCCGCCTTGCTCAGGAAATTGGCTATCCGGTTGTGATGAAAATTGTCTCCCCTGACATTCTGCATAAATCTGACGCCGGTGGCGTAAAGGTCAACCTGAAAGACGAAAATGCTGTTCGCGAAGCATTCCGAACGATCATGGCAAATGCAAAAGCCTACAAAGCCGATGCGCGCATTCATGGTATTGCCATTCAGGAAATGGCGCCGTGGGGCACCGAAGTTATCCTCGGTTCTGTCAATGACGCCACCTTTGGCCCTACCATGATGTTCGGTCTGGGTGGTATCTTTGTTGAGGTTCTGAAAGATGTTACCTTCCGCGTTGCACCGGTATCCACCTCGCAAGCCCTGCGCATGCTGGGAGAAATTCGCGGCGCACCTATTCTGGCTGGTGTCCGTGGTGAAGAACCTCGCGATAAGCAAGCCCTGGCTGAAACGATTTGCTCTTACTCCACAATGATTCTGGACCTCGCGGATGAAATCAGCGAATCGGATGCCAACCCGGTGCTGGTTTACGCCGAAGGCAAAGGGGTGAAAGTCGTAGACGCACGCATCATTTTGAGGAAGAAGTAAACTCATTCATTAAATAAAAACACAAGGCTGGTTTTTTCCAGCCTTGTGTTTTTTTTACTGGCTTGATTTGCGCAATAACTGATATGCGCCAACCCACGGCGTGCCCAAACGATGCTTATCCGAAACGACTACTTTCATCAACTTTCCACCAACAAACGCAGAAATTCTGGCTATCTCTGCCCAGTTCTCCTGCAGAACGGCATCTTGCATCTGCTTACCAGCCTGTTTTGCCCATTCCCACTCCCGGCGAAAACGATCGGCTTTCAACCAATACCCACGCTTTTCCCAGGCTTCAACTGAAACATCAATGGTTTCTGAAATTTGAATTAAAGCAATTGAGATAAAAGAAGCCAGGTCTCGGGATGTATCATCGGGTTGGGTTTGCCGCATTAATGCCCGCAAAGCCAGAACTGTGGCTTTGGTCAATCGTGTCCTTTCTTTGCCTGCGCTATCGGGATTTATTACCCGTCCCATTGTCTCCTCCATGGTGAAAATTCTGGGGGATTATACCGTATTTCCTGATCCCCAAGGCAAAATTCAGTCACACCGGTTGTGGTATAATTTTTCCGCCAAAGGGGAAGTGCTGGAACTGGCAGACAGGCATGACTTAGGATCATGTGCCGCAAGGCGTACGGGTTCAAGTCCCGTCTTCCCCATTTCTACAATCCCGTCAACAATGTGTGCGGGATTTTTTGATGCCTAGTAAGGAAAGCGTTGCATCCCATGACACTATCCTTGCCAACCTGACACATTCGGCTATAATTGCCTCTGCACTGCATAGAAAAGTTTCTCCTGATGTTCAGGAGCAGCATTGAAAATTTCACATAACAGGAAGGTAAGCCTTGAAACTCGAAATTCTCGATCGTGATGATCACCAGAAGCAAATCATTGCAGAATTTGACTCAGAAACGCTGGAAAAATTCAAGCGTAAAGCGGCACGGAAAATTTCCGAACGCACCAAAATCCCTGGCTTTCGCCCCGGCAAGGCGCCTTATGAAATGGTTCGCCGGATTATCGGGGATGCGGCTATCCTCGAGGAGGCTATCGAGCTTCTTATCGATGAAACCTATCCCAAGATTATCGAGGAAGCCAAGGTTGAACCTTATGGTCCTGGAAAACTTGATGAAATCATCAGCATGGATCCACCCAAGTTTTCTTTCCTGATTCCGCTGCAACCTGAAGTTGACTTGGGGAATTATCGCGAGTTACGAGAAGAATATGCTCCTCCCGAAGTATCAGAGGAAGATGTAGAGAAGATCCTGAATCGACTACGCCGCCGTGCGGGAACGGCTGTTCCGGTAGAGCGTCCTGCCCAACAGGGTGATCTGGTCGCTATCAAAATGTCGGCTCACCTGGTCAGCCCTGAAGAAGGGCAGGAGAAAGTTCTGATTGAAGAGAACCATTTTGAAATGGTCGCTGGCGTTTCCGAAGAGCACACGGATGAAGATGGCTACGAGTGGCCCTTCCCCGGTTTTGTTCAGGAACTCATCGGCGTTTCTGCCGGGGAGAAGAAGGTAATTAAACACACCTTCAGCGCCAGTGACTTTTCTGATGACCTTGCAGGCAAAGAAGCAGAGTTCATCATCGAAGTCGAGAGTGTCAAAGAAATTGTTTTGCCCGAACTGGACGACTCGTTCGCCCATCTGATGGGTCCATATGAAACTCTTGAAGCCCTGAAGAACGACATCCGCCAGCAACTCCTTAGCGGAAAGATGGAAGAATATCAACGAAATTACATTGACAAGGTGGTGGACCGGTTAGTGGACGGGGCTTCGGTGAAATACCCTCCCGTTATGGTTGAAGATGAGGTAGAGCATTTGCTGAGCCATTTCCGGGAAGACCTTGCCAAACAGCAAATGGATCTGGAGGCTTATCTTAAAGCACGCCAGATTACCCGCGAACAGTTAATCGATCAGGAAATTCGCCCAGCCGCAGAAGCAAATGTCAAACGCAATCTTGTCTTGGAAGAGTTCGCGCGGCAAGAGCAGATTCAAATCAAAGCTTCTGAAATTCAAACCATTTACGATATTGCTTTGAATCAGGCTCGAAATGACAAAGAATTGCGGCAGTTGGCGGGAAAGCGAATGAATACCAAGCAACTTGCCGATACTATGGCTCGCATGAGCATTAACGAAATTTTCAATCAAAGATTAATTAACCGTTTGCACGCCATCGCTACCGGAAAAGCCAACGAGCAACCACAACCTGAGGAACCCCCTCAATCGGAGGAAACCAGCCCGGAAGCCATCGAAGCCTCACAATCTTCTGATGAGGTTTCAGCCGGGGCGACGGAACCGCAAGCGTGACCTGTTGGGTAAGTTTTAGGAGGTTGTATGTCCATTCCTGATTTTCGCTCGGTCATCCCTATGGTGATTGAGTCCTCAGCACGTGGAGAACGTGCATATGATATCTACTCTCTTCTGTTGAAAGAGCGTATTGTCTTTGTTGGCACCCCCATTGATGATCAAATTGCCAATTTAATCGTGGCGCAATTGCTCTTTCTCAGCCGGGAAGATCCTGAAAAGGATATCCAGATGTACATTAACTGTCCGGGCGGACTGATTTATGCAGGAATGGCGATTTACGACACCATGCAAATGATTCCCAACCGAATCAGCACGGTTGCCGTAGGTGTCACAGCCTCTTTTGGGACGGTGCTTCTGGCCGCTGGCTCGAAAGGACAACGATATGCATTGCCACACGCAACCATTCACATGCATCAACCACTGGGCGGAGCACAGGGTCAGGCATCGGATATCGAAATTCAAGCCCGCGAAATTCTGCGCCTGAAATCTCAGTTGAATCAAATTTTATCTCAATGCACCGGACAGCCACTGGAGGTCATTGAACACGATACAGAGCGAGATTTCTACCTTGACTCTTACCAGGCAGTGGAGTACGGGCTGGTAGATAAAGTTCTTGAACCCCCTGCAAAATAAAGCATTGTGGGGTATCTTTATCACCAAGCCGGATTGGATTAAAATCCGGCTTGGTGTTTAATTTATTATAGAGGTCAAGGAATGCAAGAGATTCGTGGATTGATTCTGGACATGGATGGTGTCCTCTGGCGGGGCAAAGAGCCTTTGCTGAATTTGCAAGAGTTTTTCAGTCAGATGGAAATGCTCGGAATTCAAGTCGTATTGGCGACAAACAATGCTACCAAGAGCGTTTCCCAATACCTTGAGAAACTCTCAAGGTACGGCGTTACCCTTCACCCGGAACAGATTGTCAATTCTGCCATGTCGGCAGCATATTACTTGAAAAAGCAATTCCCCGATGGGGGACCCGTTTTTGTCGTTGGCGAGCAGGGACTGATTGACACGCTTCAAGAAGCCGGGTTTTATCCGGCAGAGGAAAATGTGCTTGCAGTGGTTGCTGGTTTGGATCGAACCCTGACATACCCCAAACTTTCCCGCGCATGCCAGTTAATTCGTGACGGAGCGTTGTTTATCGGTACCAATCCAGACAAGAGTTTTCCATCTCCTCAGGGGCTAACTCCTGGCGCAGGGGCAGTCCTGGCATTTCTTGAAACCGGTAGCGATGTAAAACCGATCATCACCGGGAAACCCCAACCGTTTTTATTTGAACTTGCCTTACGAAGAATGGGGTTGGAACCCTCCGTTGTGCTGACGGTTGGCGACCGACTGGACACCGATATCCTTGGTGCTCAAAACGCCGGGTGTGCAACGGCGGCTGTGCTTACAGGAGTATCAACTTTAGAGGAAATCCAGCAATGGACACCACCGGTAGACTTAATTCTTGAAAATTTATCAGACTTAATCCCTTTATTGAAAGAGGGCTTTGAGAAGTGAAAAATGACTGAGCACCCTCTCATTTACGATCTTGATTTTGAGACCCTGCAGAATACCCTGATAGAATGGGGAGAACCTGCTTTTAGAGCCAGACAAATCTGGGAAGGGTTATATCATTCTCTCTGGAATCAACCGGAAGAATTCACCAATTTGCCCAAATCCCTTCGCAATCGTCTGGCTGAAACCTTTTCCTTTTCTCACCTTACTCCTGTTCAAACGCTTGAATCGGGAGACGGAGAAACTTCCAAGACTCTCTTTCAGTTACCCGACTCTCGTTCTATTGAAACGGTATTGATGCGATATAAAGAAAGGCGTACGTTGTGTATTTCCACCCAGTCAGGGTGTGCAATGGGGTGTGTCTTTTGCGCTACAGGACAAATGGGGTTCGGGAGACATCTCTCCAGCGGAGAGATTGTTGAACAGGTGGTGTATTTTGCCCGCCAGTTGAAAAAAATAGATGAAGTTGTCACTAATGTGGTTGTGATGGGAATGGGGGAACCTTTTCACAATTACGATAATACCCTCAAAGCCATTGCCTGCCTTAATCATTCGGAGGGGTTCAACCTGGGTGCGCGCCGTTTTACCATCTCTACTGTTGGACTTGTACCCATGATTGAGCGGTTTGCTCAAGAAAATCATCAGATCAACCTGGCAATCAGTTTACATGCGGCAAATGATGAACTGCGTTCCAGTTTGCTTCCTATTAACAAAAAATATCCCATTTCCGTGTTGATGAACGCTGTACGCCGTTATGTCGCCCAAACTGGAAGGAGGGTTACCTTCGAGTGGGCTTTAATTCGGGATATTAACGACACACCAGAGCATGCACGTGAACTGGCTCAGTTATTGAAAGGTTTACTTTGTCACGTAAATGTGATTCCTTTAAATCCGACCCAAAAATATCATGGCGAAGCCACCACACGAGAAAGAGCGGAAATTTTCTGTGAGATCCTGCAAAAAGCAGGTATTCCCGCTACCATTCGTCTTCGCCGTGGTATTGATATCCAGGCTGGATGTGGTCAATTAGCCACCCAACACGCTCAAACTTCTGAAGGATGATATAATCTTGCACCTATGGCAGACCTGTTTTCAAAATGGAAAGAAGGATTAGAAAAAACGCGTAAAGCCACCTTTGGGCGGATTGCGACTCTGTTTGGAGCGACGCAAATCAATTCAGATACCTGGGATGAACTGGAAGCCATTCTGGTTCAAGCCGATCTGGGAATAGAAACCACAGAAGAAATTATTCAAGCACTCAAGCAAAGGGTTGTTCAAGAGGGGCTTACCCGGACAGAAGAACTCCAAAACGCTCTCCGCGAGGTTCTCATCAGCCGTCTGGATCCCACCCCTACCATTGATTTCTCATCCCACAAACCGATGGTCATCCTTCTGGTTGGGGTAAACGGCTCTGGTAAAACCACCACCGCTGCAAAATTGGGGTGGCAGTTTTCCCGGACCGGGAAAACTGTGTTGCTTGCCGCCGCTGACACATTTCGCGCTGCGGCAGTGGATCAACTTCAGGTATGGGGAGACCGATTAGGATTACCGGTAATCGCCGGACAGCCTAACGCTGATCCTGCCGCTGTGGCATTCGATGCAATCCAATCCGCAATTTCCAGGAAAATAGATATCGTCCTGGTAGATACTGCAGGACGCTTGCATACCCGTTACAATTTAATGGAAGAGTTGAAGAAAATCCATCGTGTAGTGGGAAAAGCATTGCCGGGCGCACCTCACGCCGTCTGGCTGGTACTGGATGCAACCACAGGACAAAACGCTCTTCAGCAGGCAAAGGCATTCAAAGAAGCCGTTCACGTAACGGGCATTATCTTGAGCAAACTGGATTCCTCTGCTCGAGGGGGAATGGCATTCGCCATCCAGCAAAGTCTTGGTTTGCCAATCCTGTACGCAGGTTTAGGGGAAAAACCCGAAGATTTGCAAGTCTTTAACCGTGAAGCATTTGTCAATGGTATTTTAGAGAAAAATGGGCAGTAAGGAGGCTTTTCCATGCAGGACTTAATCAGCCGTTACCAGCAATGTCTTAATCGCACCCTTGAACTAAAGGAGCATCTTTGACTTACCCAACCGCGAAGCCTTGCTGGAACAATTGCAAAAAGAAGCAGAAAACCCCGACATTTGGGAAGACCCATCCAGTGCACAACGGTTGATGAAACGGATCGCTGAATTAAGAGAGGAAATTGAAGGATGGAAACAATTCACCAAGCGTTGTCAGGATGGTTTGGAACTTGCCCAAAGCGAGGATGAAAGTTTACGGGAAGACCTGGAAGCAGAAATCTTAACCCTGGAGAAAGAATTAGAGAAAAGGGAATTAACCACTCTCTTAAGCGGTCCTTATGATCATGAAAATGCCCTGCTCACAATTAACGCAGGTGCAGGCGGAACGGATTCGCAGGACTGGGCATCCATGCTCATGCGAATGTATCTGCGATGGTGTGAACGCCGTGGGTATGAATCTGAAATTTTAGATTTCTCCGAAGGGGAAGAAGCCGGAATTAAGTCGGTCACAATTGCGGTGACAGGACCGTATGCATACGGGTACTTAAGAGGAGAAAAAGGTGTCCACCGTCTGGTGCGCCTTTCCCCCTTTGATGCCGCTCACCGCCGGCACACCTCATTTGCACAAGTCGAAGTCCTGCCTGATATTTCAAATGGCGACAGCGATATTCAGATTAACCCAGACGATCTGAGAATTGACATCTATCGTTCCTCGAGTGCCGGTGGTCAAAATGTTCAAAAGAATGCAACAGCGGTGCGAATCACCCATATTCCAACCGGTATTGTAGTATCCTGCCAGAACGAGCGTTCGCAAATGCAAAACCGCGAAAATGCCATGCGGGTGTTAAGAGCTCGGTTAGCCGAATTAAAGCGGCAAGAACAGGAACGTCAATTAGCAGAACTGCGCGGAGAATACATAAAAGCCGAATGGGGTAGCCAGATCCGTTCCTACGTCTTACATCCTTACCAGTTGGTCAAAGATCATCGAACCGAATACGAAACCGGGAATACCCAGGCGGTTCTGGACGGAGAGCTGGATGGATTCATTGAAGCCTATCTACGCAGTCAGAAAGCCAAACCGGATAATTCGTAACTCTTCTGAAAACACCGCGATAACGCGGTGTTTTTTTTATGACAGTCAATCCTGTAAGTCCGGTCAATCTTCAGTACCGACTCTCCGAAGGGATTGTTACAATTCAATTGTGCCTAATCCAATCCCAATTAAGCTCCCTGAACAAACATGATGAATTCCCATCGCATCGAAAAACACCCTATTCTCTCTATACCGGAAAGAAAACCGATTTCTATTTTTTGGGAAGGAAAGCCCCTATCCGCATTTGAAGGGGAGACCATCTCCGCCGCATTGATTGCAAACGGCATCCATGTTTTTGGTTACCATCCCCGCGATCACTCTCCGCAGGGGATTTTTTGTGCAAATGGGCAATGTTCCCAATGCATGGTCCTGGCAGATGAACGTCCTGTTAAAGCCTGCATGACTCTGGTAAAACCCAACATGCAGATAACCCCCTTGGATGGGCTGCCTTCCCTTCCCGTAGAAACCCATCCACCCGAGGTAAAAGATATTCCTCAACTGCAGGTACCCGTCTTAATCATTGGCGGTGGGCCTGCCGGGCTTTCTGCGGCTATTGAACTGGGCAAACACGGGATTGAAACTCTGCTCATTGACGATAAACACCGTCTGGGTGGAAAACTGGTCCTCCAGACCCATCGATTCTTTGGATCTACTCAGGCAGTATATGCAGGAACTCGAGGAATTGATATTGCCTCAAGGCTTGAAAAGGAACTTTCCCAATTCCGTAATGTCACCGTCTGGCTGGAAAGCACGGCTTTAGCCGTATTCAGCGACCGCAATGTGGGCATCTGGAAAAAAGGCACGGAATACGTGCTGGTACGACCTGATGTATTGCTGGTGGCTACCGGAGCACGGGAGAAATTCCTGGCATTTCCTGGAAATACCCTGCCCGGAGTTTATGGAGCCGGGGCATTCCAAACCCTGGTCAATCGGGATTTGGTCCGACCTGCCGAAAGGCTGTTTATTGTAGGAGGAGGCAATGTCGGATTAATTGCGGGGTATCATGCCCTGCAGGCAGGTATTGCAGTTGTAGGACTTGCTGAAGCCATGCCTGAAGTAGGTGGATACAAAGTCCATCGGGACAAGTTAGTGCGAATGGGTGTGCCGATATACACTTCGCACACCATTTTGAGCGCCAATGGAGATCAAAAAGTTGAATCGGTAACCATTGCACAAATCAATGAGAAGTTCCAACCCATTCCAGGAACTGAGAAAACTTTCTCATGCGATAGCGTCTTGATTGCCGTAGGACTGGACCCAGTCAATGAGTTCTATGTCAAAGCCAGGGAATTTGGGATGAAAGCCTTTGTTGCCGGAGACGCAGAGGAAATTGCAGAAGCCTCTGCGGCGATATATTCAGGAAAAATTGCCGGATTGACCATTTTGAACGAAATTAATCCATCCAGCGAACCCATTCCGCAGACATGGTTCCAAGCCGCTGAAATTTTGAAGTCTCGTCCTGGGAAAAATTACCCTGAGACAGTGCCTGATATATCCGAAGGCGTCATACCCATAATCCATTGCACGCAGGAAATCCCCTGTAATCCCTGCTCTACTCTTTGCAGTAAAGGGTTGATTTTTATCCCTCAAGAAGATATTCGCAATATTCCTGTATTCATGGGGGATTCACACAGTTGTGCTTTCTGTCTGCGGTGTGTAGCCGGTTGTCCAGGTCTGGCAATTACACTGGTAGACTACCGTGCCGATCCGGAAAACCCGAGAGTTGCCATCCCTTACGAGTTTCATCGAGAAACCCTCCATAAAGGGGATACTGTGATCCTGATGAGTACAGAAGGTGAAGAACTGGGAACTTCAGTGGTACAAAATATCGTTGGTATTAAGGATAACGATCGCACGCTGGTCGTTCTTGTACAGGCACCCAGAGAAATTGCGCCGGAGGTCGCAGGTATCCGCATTCAACCTGAAGAAGTTTCCAGGGCTGAAACCCAATACACCCCCACGGTGCAGGATAAAACCATTGTATGTCGGTGTGAAAGGGTCAGCGCTGGAGAAATCCGCGCCCTCATTCGAGAGGGATATCGAGATCTCAATGAAATAAAAGCCATAACTCGGGCGGGTATGGGAGCCTGTGGATCCAAGACATGCTCTTCTCTTATTTTGCGCATTTTCCGGGAAGAAGGCATTCCACTGAACGAGGTTACTCCCTCCTCAAAGCGTCCATTATTCGTCGAAACACCTTTAGGAATTTTTGCGGGAATCCATGTGGACGAAAAACAGGAGGAGAAGCATGAGTGATTATCCTCAGAGTTATGATGTGATTGTTATCGGAGCAGGTTCTGTAGGAACCCCCGCGGCACTATCGCTGGCTCAAGCCGGGCTAAAGGTATTGGTTCTGGATGCTATGCCTTCCGCAGGACAAGGCTCCAACAAGCATGCCATTGGAGGAATTCGAGCAACCCACTCTGATCCCGCCAAAATTCGGCTTTGCCTGCGCAGTATAGAAATCTTCTCTACTTGGAAAGAAGTTTACGGAGATGATATTGAATGGTACAAAGGGGGATATGTGTTTGTGGCTTACCGCGAGCAAGAAGAGCAAACCCTCAAGACCCTTCTCCAAAAACAACAAGCCTACGGGTTGAATATCTCCTGGCTCGATTCCGGCGATTTGCGCAAACTCATTCCCCATTTGAACCCGGAAGGGTTGATTGGAGGCACTTACTCCCCCAACGATGGTAGCGCTTCCCCTCTGCTCTCTATCCATGCCTTTTATAAACAGGCTCGCAACTACGGTGCTGAGTTTCATTTCAACGAACCGGTAACAGAAATTATTGTGCGTTCAGGAAAAATTCAGGGGGTAAAGACCAGCAAGGGCATGTACTCAACCCCTGTGGTGATCCATGCTTCCGGTGCCTGGGCGAAGTCCCTTATGAACCCGATAGGTATTGAAATCCCTGTTCAACCCGACTCGCACGAAGCCGCAATTACTGAGCCGGTGCAACGAATGTTCGACCCCATGATTGTAGATATCCGCCCGGCTCAAGGATCAGCGAATTTCTATTTTTATCAACATAAAACCGGGCAAATTCTTTTTTGTATTACTCCCAGTCCAAACATCTGGGGATTTGATATTCGGGAAACCAGCGCCTTCCTGCCAATGGTATCCAAACGTATGGTGGAGGTCATGCCCAGCCTGCGTCACATCCGCATTCGACGGACATGGCGCGGTTTATACCCAATGACTCCCGATGGATTCCCCATTGTGGGATGGTCAAGAGAAGCGGAAGGTCTTTTACTTGCTGTTGGAATGTGTGGTCAGGGCTACATGCTTGGTCCCGGGCTGGGTGAACTTTTAACCCGAATGGTTACAAATACCCTCTCTCCTGGGGATGAGGAGATATTATCTATTCTCTCTCCCTATCGTGAATTTGTCGGGCAGGAAAAACTCAAATAGAACACAACAGGCAGAAATTTGCCGGGCATAGCCCCGGCTTTTTTTAAGTCATCTATGTATTTCCCTTGTCATGCAACCGGTAGAGAGAGTATGATATTGAACAACTGCAGTGAATGTAATGAGGCACATTTGTTATGACGCTTGAATCTCTTTTAAGTCAATTGCCAGAAAATTATACCGCCGCTGATCGGGAAATGATCTCACGGGCTTATCAGTTAGCCGAACAGGCACATCAGGGGCAAAAGCGGCTTTCTGGCGAGCCGTACATCACGCATTGCGAAGCCGTGGCGGCAATTCTGGCTGATATCCGTGTGCCTCCAGCCCTGATCGTTGCCGGACTTTTACATGACACCGTCGAGGATACCCCCGTTACCCTGGAGGATATTCGAAGAGAATTTGGCGATGAAATCGCCAAACTCGTCGATGGCGTCACCAAACTGACCCATCTGCCGCGGGTATCGAAGGAAGATCAATCCCCTCTGGATATTGAAGAATTTGGGCTGGCCATCGAGTCATCGGAAGACACCCGCAGGAAACAACTTGCCCAGGAAACCTTGCGTAAAACTTTTCTCGCCATGGGCGAAGATATCCGGGTAGTACTGATTAAACTGGCTGACCGCCTGCATAACATGCGTACCCTTGGATACCTGCCAGAAAATCGGCGGCGGCGCATTGCTCAGGAAACGCTGGATATCTTTGCACCTCTTGCAAACCGTCTGGGGATATGGCAAATCAAATGGGAATTGGAAGATCTTGCTTTTCGGTACGTCAATCCTGAAAAGTACAAGGAAATTGCAGAACTGCTGGCACAGAAACGTACCGACCGTGAAAAGCAAATTCAAGAAATAATTTCCCGTTTGAAAGTTGTTTTAGATCAGGCAGGAATTAAGGCAGAAATTACGGGACGCCCCAAACACATTTATTCTATTTACAAGAAAATGGTGGAAAAATCACGTTCTTTCGACTCGCTGATGGATCTGAGAGGCGTGAGGTTGATCGTCCCGACTACCCAGGATTGTTATGCCGCATTGGGAATCATCCATACACACTGGCGTCCTATCCCTCAGGAATTTGATGACTATATCGCTGCTCCTAAAGACAACAACTATCAATCCCTCCACACTGCGGTCATCTACGATGATGGGAAACCACTGGAAGTCCAGATTCGCACACCTGAGATGGATCAAAACGCCGAGTATGGAATTGCGGCTCACTGGCGGTATAAAGAAAAGCACGGAAAAATTGAAGAGGATTATGAACAACGGGTGAACTTGCTGCGGCGTTTGATGGACTGGCGACAGGAGGTGACTGACGCCGCAGAGTTTATGGAGGGAGTTCGCACCGATGTATTCAATGATCGTGTGTACGTCTTTACACCCAAGGGGGATATTATTGATCTGCCACAAGGATCTACCCCGATTGATTTTGCCTATCATGTCCATACCGAAATTGGTCACCGCTGTCGGGGAGCAAAGGTTAACGGGAAACTGGTCACACTGGATTATGAATTAAAAACAGGTGATCAGGTCGAGATTCTTACTGCAAAACATGGTGGTCCAAGCCGCGACTGGTTGAATCCCAATCTTGGATTAACCAAAACCCAGCGCGCCAGAGCCAAAATCCGGGCATGGTTCAAGTGGCAAGACCGGGAACAAAATCTCAATCATGGTAAAAGCATTCTGGAGCGGGAATTACGCCGGCTTGGGCTGGAAATTGACCCGCAAAAATTAGCCGAAGCCTTCAACCTGAAAACACCAGAAGACTTATATGTAGCGATTGGATGCGGGGATATCTCACTGGGAAAAATTGTCAATAAACTGGTTGACTTTGGAAAAGAAAAAATCACCGACCCTCTGCTCGCTCCCACCACCTCGCCGGAGACCAAAACCACCTCCACGGCAACCGTGACCGTTCTGGGATTGAAAGGCATACTGACTTCCTTTGCAAGATGCTGTAAACCAATCCCCGGGGATGATATCATCGGTTACATCACCCGAGGTCGAGGAGTAACCATCCATCGAAAAGATTGCCCAAATGTTTTACGACTTGAAGAGCGTGAAAGGCTGATTAAAGTATCATGGGGAAGCGCTCCAAAAACCTACCCCATTCCTGTTGAAGTGAAAGCCTATGACCGACAGGGATTGATGGGAGATATTTCCCAGATCCTGGCAGAAGAAAACATCAATATTCTCGATGTTAACTTAAAGGTAAGTCACCACATTGCTACCATACATCTCACCCTGGAAATTGGCGATATTGCTCAATTAAGCCGGGTACTTACCCGAATTGAAAATTTACCGAATGTGACCGAGGCACACCGCGTCAAGCCCGGATAAATAGAGGTTGAAGATGGATTCACTCATTTCGGTCAAAGAAGCCCAGGAACGTATCCTGCAATATTTTCAAGTACCTCCCGCAGAAACCGTTCCCCTTGAACACTCGCTTGCACTGGTTCTGGCAGAAGACATTACAGCCCCTTTTGATCTGCCTTCTTTCAACAATTCCAGCATGGATGGATTTGCGCTCCATTCTGAAGATGTACAGTCTGCTTCTCCAGAGCAACCAGTTATTCTAAAGATCGTGCAAGATATCCCTGCGGGGACCTTCCCCGTTACCCCAATTCACAGAGGAGAAGCCGCACGCATTATGACTGGAGCGCCGGTACCACCCGGTGCAGATTGTGTAGTGCCTGTGGAACACACAGATGCCTATCCTTTCAGCCAGACTGCCCTGCCTGGAGAAGTGCGCATTTTTGCTCCAGCGCACCCCGGACAATATGTCCGAAGGAAAGGACAGGATCTTCAAGCGGGAGAGCCAATTATTCGCTCTGGAACGCAAATCACCCCACAGGATATTGGTCTTCTGGCATCGGTAGGAAAAACAGAGGTACGGGTGTTCCCGCGACCTCGCGTTGTGCTGTTTTCGTCGGGGAATGAAATTGTTCCACCGGGACAGCCTTTAGAGCCGGGCAAAATTTACGACTCCAATCTTCCAATGCTTACCGCCCTGTTGAAGGCTCATGGTGCGCTTGCCATTCCTCTTGGGGTATTGAGAGATGATCCTGAAGAAATTCTCCAATCCCTGGAACAGGGTATAGAGCACCATCCTGC
>OGCI01000376.1_pt1 | contig 54408 bp, 42 predicted proteins | sample 1570021 | NCBI WGS metagenome assembly OGCI01 (sample SAMN06264664, study PRJEB24512) | hot springs metagenome | isolation source: Hot spring water | place: South Africa: Tshipise | collected 2015-06-21
CCTTCATGGACACCTCCTTGCTCTGCTTCTTTTACTACAAAGCAAGTATAGGGGGTGTCCACCATGTTTCTGAACCTGGACACGTAGTTGCTGGATCGGGGAGGGGGCTGCCGGTAGGTGCGATAGGCGGTTCTGCGGCGAGGGCCGGAGATGACAGGATTTTTACCGCTTGCGGGGAAAATATTTATAATGATGGCGCAGGGCGGGGGGATAATGATGGCGCAGGGCGGAGGTAAGCCTGGGCACGGATAAGGACCTGAGGTAGGAGACGGTTCAGGATATGGTCTTCCGGCTTAACGCGGCAAGCGTGATCCGCCACATGGTCCTGGCCATGGCGATGTTTGTCTGCGCCCTCCTCGTTTTGGCGGGAACAGCCCTCTTCGGCCTGGACGTGGCCTTTGCCGGCCACGTGTTCAAGGGCGTCTACGTGCAGGGGATAAACGTCGGCGGCTTGAGCCGCGCGGAGGCGCTTGAGAAGCTGAGGAGCCGGCTCGACCTGGAGGCGCTCAACCGGGACCTGGTGCTCGCATTCGACGGCAACACCTGGCCCCTTTCCCTCTACGAGATAAACGCCTATGTGGACCTGGAAGCAACGGTGGCGAAGGCCATCTCCGCCGGCAAGCAGATACCCTTCTATGAACGCTGGGCAAACAGGGTGGCTTTTCGGGGGTTGGACAGGGACGTGGGGCTGGTCGTCCGCTACGATAGCCGCAAGCTGGAGGCTTTCCTTTCCGAGCTCGAGTCCACCATCGACCGGCCGGCCATAAGCGCGGAGATATGCCTGGAGGGGAAAAAGCTCGTCTACCAGAGGTCCCAGGAGGGCTGGGACCTGGACATGGACCAGGCGCGTGAGGCCATCGTGGCCGGGCTCTACTCCACGCGGCGCACGGTCGAGCTCACGATAGAGGTAACCGTCCCGCAGGTGTCGGACGAGCAGGTTGGCAAGGTGATAGTGGTGGATAAGAGCAAACACCGCCTCACCCTCTACAACAACATGGAGATCGAAAAACAGTACCCCGTTGCCGTAGGCATGCCTTCCTGGCCCACGCCCAGTGGCACTTACAAGGTGATCTCAAAGCAGAAGAACCCCTCCTGGGTGAACCCCGGGACCTCGTGGGCTGCCACCATGCCCCCCTACATCCCCCCGGGTCCGGGGAACCCGCTGGGAACGAGAGCCATAGGGACCAGCGCGCCCGGCGTCTTCATCCACGGGACTTACAGCTCATGGTCCATCGGTACCTCGGCCTCTCACGGATGCATTCGCATGTACATCAAGGACTCGGAGGACCTTTTCGAGAGGGTGGAGATAGGGATCCCGGTCCTCATCTACTGAGAGGCGGCGCGTTGCGCGGAAAGACCTCCCTCGCGTCCCGGCCACGCCAAGCCCTTTCTGCCGCTGTTCTTTCGCGACCTGCGTCGCTCCAGGCTGCGAATTCGCATTGGAAAGGCCGGAAGCGCGACATGCGCGCGCCGCTCCGGGGCGGGAGGTGCGTAAAGAAGCGGGCTGCCCCTGTCGAGTTATAGGGTGGGATCGCAGAGGCGTTGCGGAAGACGGGTTTCATGTCCGGTTACGGTGCAGGCGGGCACTTGAGGCGCTGCGGTTATAGGCCAGCAATGGTAGCCACGGCGAAAGTTGCCATATATTTCCCGATATTGCAGGGTATTGAATTTCGGAAGGGTAGCCGGCCTTGAAGAGAACGCTTATCCTCGTTGCTGAGCTGACGCTTCTTCTGCTGGGGACCGGTATCCAGGCTCACGCCGTGGATCCCGGGATCACCGTGGGTAGGGGAGGGAGCCTGCCGCTACCCCGGCACCTCTCCGTGCTGCAGAGGCCGGAGGATGCCGGAAAACGCATCGCCCTGACCTGGGAACCCGTCGCGGGAGCCTTCGGATACCGGGTCTACCGCGCGCAGGACGCGGGCGGTGAGATGGTCCCGGTGGGGGGGAAGGCAGCCGATTCCATGCGGGAATACCCGGTTTTCCTCGACGAAACGGCGGAGGCGGGGAAGGGATACTATTACGCCGTGGCCAGCGTGGATGGGGAGATGCGAGAGGGGGTCCCCTCCCGGAGAGTCTTCGCTTTCCTCGCTCCCGCCGCGCAGGCGGCGGGCGGGGCTAAGAGGATGACCTGTTCCCTCACCGACCAGCGCATCTATTTCTTCGAGGGCGACCAGCTGGTGAACGTGGTTCGTTGTTCCACCGGCCTCGGCAATGCCACCCCTGCTGGCAACTTCCGCATCCTGAACCATTGCCGCGTACACGGGGGCTTGGGGGGCGTGACCTTAGACTACTGGATGGGTTTCACCTCCGCGCACGGCATGCACTCCTGGCCCCGGGGTCTGCGCAACTACGAGACCGGCCTGGGGGCGCCGGCGTCCCACGGCTGCATACGCCTGCACCCGCTCGAGGCCTACTGGCCTTACTACTGGGCTCCCGACGGGACGCCCCTCCACATAACCTACGCTTCTTTGGCCAGAAGGGTCATATCGGGGTGCCATGTCACCATAGGGGCGGCGCAGCTCTCCCGGGACTGGTATTTCGCGGAGGGCTACACATCGGAGGGGTACGACACGTACCTGTTGCTCTCCAATCCGGGAAACATTGCCACGGGCGCCCAGGTCACCTACCACCGGGAGGACGGTTCGGTGGTGGAGCAGGGATTGTACCTGGCGCCCCACTCGCGCCTGACCATCGCCGTGGACCAGGTACCCGGCATGGATGCCGTGTCCTTTTCCGCGCACGTCCGCGCCGGCGAACCCATCGTAGCCGAGCGGGTGGTGTACTTCGCTGCGGGGTCGCGGGATGACGGTACCGCGACCATCGGGGCGGCGCATCTCTCCCGGGACTGGTATTTCGCCGAGGGGTGCACAGCCCAGAAGTTCGACACATACCTCCTGCTCTCCAACCCCGGCGATACCGCTACCGAGGCATGGGTCCATTTCATGCTGGAGGGCGGGGGAACGGTTGATTTCCCCTATCTCCTGGCGTCCCACTCGCGCCTGACCATCGCCGTGGACCAGGTACCCGGCATGGATGCCGTGTCCTTTTCCGCGCACGTCCGCGCCGGCGAACCCATCGTGGCCGAGCGGGCCATGTACTTCCAAAAGGGCTACATCGGGGGAGGACATGCCTCCATCGGAGCCACGCTGCCCTCCACCAACTGGTATTTCGCGGAGGGATGCACCCGTCAGTTTTTCGAGGATTACCTGACAGTGGGCAATCCCAACGACGCAGGCACCGTCATCCACGTCGATTACCAGCTCCCAGACGTAAACGTCACCCATGATTACTGGGTCGGCAGCCGCTCCCGGCTGACCATCCCCGTGAACTCGCAGGAAGGGCTCGACGGAAAGGACGTGGCATGCAGCATAAGCTCCGATCTCCCGGTGGTGGCGGAAAGGTCTATGTATTACGACCTGGACAGCCACCGGGGCGGCCATGCCACGCTGGGCTCCGACCATGCTTCCCGGGATTGGCATTTCGCCGAGGGTTATACTGACCAGGCCTTCGATACATACCTGGTCCTCTCCAATCCGGGAGACATCGGGGCGAACGCCGGCCTGGAGTTCTACCGCGAGGACGGAGCCGTATTCCACTTCGCTGCCTATGTCGGTCCGCACCGCCGCGTCACGGTGCGCGTGGATGACCTGCCGGGACTGGAGCGCGCCGCCTTCGCCATCGCCGTACATTGCGACCAGCCGGTGATGGCCGAGCGGGCTATGTACTTCGTGATGATCCGCGGCTACTGAGGGAGCGGGGGAGGACCTCGCTTCAGTCGCGCCGATGCTCCTCGCACGCGCTCTCGACCCGCGCGAGGTAAGCGTCCATGTCGAACTTGCGGCGCAGGCCGGCCGCGCTCATGTAACGCACCTTTCCCAGGACCTTCCTCTCCGCGAAAGGCCGGTCGTGCTTGCCGAAGCACCACAGGACGCCCGCGTAGCCGTTGGGATCGCGGCCGTCCAGCTCGTAGCGGTCGTTGAGGTAAAGGGCGATCCGCAGGGCTTCTTCCGGCGAGGCCGTCCACTCCAGGATCTTTTTGCCCCAGTACATGCGCATGTAGTTGTGCATCCTGCCCGTGACGGCCATCTCCTTCTGGGCGGCGTTCCAGAAGGGGTCGTGGGTGCGCGCTTCCTCCAGCTCTTGCAGGGAGTAAAGGTATTCCCTCCGGTCCCCGGAATGATCTTCCAGGGTTTGTCGCGCCCACGCCGGGAGGGCTTCCAGGGAGTCGTAGGAGGGATTATAAAAGGCGAAGTTGACGCTTAACTCGCGGCGCACGATGAGCTGTTCGAGGAAGGCTTCCGCTCCCGGCCCGCCCCGCGCCCTCACCTCCAGGGCGACCTGCAGGGGGGAGATCTGCCCGAAATGGAGGTACGGGCTGAGCCCGGAGGTGTAGTCCAGCTCGGGGTGACTGGAGAGGAGGTGGTAACGCTCCAGTTTTTCCCGGATGAAGGAACGCAGCAGAGCCTTTGCCTCGGAAGTCCCCCCAACGGGGGATTCCAGGGGCAAGGGGGCCTGCGCCGGGCGGAGCTCGCTTGCCAGCCGCGGCGGATCCGAAAGGTCAAGGCCCTTCAGTTCGTGGTCGGGATCCGGGCGCTTCAGCTCTCGAGCGGCGAGGGGGACGAGAAAGGCGTCGAGCGCCCTGGCCAGCTTCGGCCGGAAGGTGGCCGCCGCGTATTCCTCCTTGGGAGATGCCGTCTCCACCGGCACCACGACGTCGCTCTCCACCTGTATCACGGGGCAAGGCGCGCGGCGGGCCACGTGTGCTCGCCACCTCCTCTGCGCCCGCAGGTAACCGCGGTCGATAACCAGCAGGGCGGCATCCCGACACAGTTCCAGTGCCCCCTTTTCCGGTGATGTCCTGCGCGCCACCAGCGGGATGCCCCTCTCGCGCAGGGAGGCTTGCACCTCCTGCAGGCCCTCCAGCATGAAGGGGTAGTGCCGGATGTTGGCCCCCGGGTATCTTTCGCCTATGCCGAAGAAGACGACCAGGGGCAACGCCAGCTCGTTGGCCCTTTCCACGGCGTATTCCAGGGCGTGGTTATACTCCGCGCGCTGCGAGGCCTGCATCCAGTAGAGAACGTAACCCCTCGCTTGCGGAGACCCCGCCTTGAGGATCTTTACCCTTTCGCGCTGGATCATGTATCTCTCCTGCCTGCTCCCACCGGTGTCAACACCATGGGGTCGGACCCCTTTCGTTGCCTTTGCTTGTTTCTTCCAGCCATGGGCTCAGGCGTACGGTCTCGCCCGGCGCCACCTGCTTGACCCGCAAGAAGGAACGCCCGGAAAGCCGCGCTCGCTGCGGCCGACTCCCGCGCCGGTTTCGCCGCCTTCATGGGCATGCATGATATCCACTGATGTATAAGATGCGGGATACCCGTATGAGATGCGGGAACCTACCGTAATCGAGGCAGACTTCGCCATGGAACTAGAGGTCCCTGCCCTTTCCGGAGTCGCTTATCAGCAAGAGCTCCTCGGGATAGGGGCGAAAATATGCCTGCTCCGCGAGGTAGGGCTCATCGAATCGGGCGATCCAGGAATTGACGATGAGCACCGGGGCGCTCAGCGGGATCCTCCCTTCCCGGTATTTCTGCAAGGCCTCGAGGAAGTGGGCCTTTTCCCGCGCCGATAGATTTTTGGAAAAATATCCCAAAGAATGCATGAGCACGTTGACGTTGGAGGTGTAGCGCGGGGGCCTGGCCAGCGCCCTCACGAATTGCTCACGGTAAAGCGCGAAGAGCTCCCCGGCCCGCTTCCGGTCCGCGTTGGCCACCAGGCGCCCCAGCGCCTTCAGCGCTGCCTGGTTGTAGGACATGAGCAGGAGCTTGTGGCGGGCATGGAAATCGACCAGCGCTCCCACCGTCCCCTTTGCGGCGGCTTCACGGAGGCGGGCGTGCGCGAAGAGGCGGGTCAGGAAATGCTCCCGCAGCCGGAAATTCTTCAACCTACCCTCACTTTCCGCGGGAAGCAGGGGAAATCTTCGGAGCACCTCTTCCCCGAAAAAGCCGGGACCCTTGTCGATGGCGCCGGAACCGCCGCCTCCATAGGGAAATATCTTGACGTCGCCTATGCCGCAGGAGGGCGAGCGCGCCTTGAGGAGGAAGCCGTCCACCTCCCCTAGAGAGCCCAGGAAGGAAGCGCAGAAGGAGTGCATCTCCCGCGTGACGTCCCTGCCGGTGGCCGGCTGCACCAGCCTGCGCTCGCCCTTCAGCGACTCGATGTGGATGGGATCGCGGGGAACGCCCAGACCGATCGCCGCTTCGGGGCACTCGGTTACGCACTCCACGTGCGTGGCAAGCAGCTCCACGAATTCGTCCCGGATGATCTCCCCGTTCCAGCGGCAGTGTTCGAATCCCAGGCACCTGCTGAGTACCACCACCGGCTTGCCAGTTTCCGACATCTGCGCCTCTTTCGCCTATGCCCCGCGGCGGTCGATCAGGACACGACCACGCAGTTCTTGCCCCTCTCCTTTCCCTCGTACATTAGCGAGTCAGCCCTGGAAACAAGATCCTCGGGAGAATCCACCTTGCCGGCCAGCGTGCCGCCCACCGTGATGGTCACTTTGAGCAGGTGGTCTTTCATGTGCAACCCTGACTGCTCCACCAGCAGGCGCAGTTTCTCGCCGACGCGGAGAAGGTTTTCCCGGGTTACGTTCACCACCAGGGCCAGGAATTCCTCTCCGCCCCACCTGCTGACCGTGTCGAAGGAGCGCAGGCTTCTTCTCAGGGTGGCGGCGGTCATCCTCAAGACCTCGTCTCCCACCTCGTGCCCATGGCTGTCGTTGATCAGCTTGAAATCGTCCAGATCAATGTAAAGGACCCCGAAGGACCACCCGTACCTCTCCATCTCGCCCTTGCGGAAACGCAGGTTCATCTCGCCGTAGCGGCGGTTTCCGATGCCGGTAAGGGGGTCCAGGAGGGCCAACTTCTTCAATTCCTCGATGGTGTGGAGGCTGTCCAGGTGCGACGTAGCGTCGCCGAAGATCTCCACCGCGCCGATCACATTACCCCTTGCGTCCCGGATGGGGGACACCTTTACCTGCACCGGGACACGGTGGCCGTTCTTGTGGTGCAGGTAGAGCATCTCCTCCCTCTCGAGGCCGTCCTTGAGGGTCCTGACGGCAGGGCAGAGGTCACTATCGCACAGGCGGTTGCCTCTTTCGTCCACGTGCTCCAGGATGTTCTCCCGGCAGTAGCAACCCACGACCTCCTCAGGCCGGTAGCCGGTTAGCCGTTCCGCGCCGTGATTCCAGTAGGTGATGCTTCTCTCGCGGTCCAGGAAATAGACGCCATCGTACAGATTGTCCAGGAGTTGCTTGTAGAAACCCTCATCGTAATGCATAGCGCTTCCTTTGCTCTCCAGGCTCCCAAGAAAGTCCATGGTGATTATACCCACTTCCGGGCCAGCGGATGCTGCGAGGGATCAGTTCGCTATTTGCGAGTCCCGAGGATATACGGCACGGTGATTTACCTGAAGAAAGCGGGGGACTGCCCATATGCCGATCGCGCCGGCTTTGCTCGTGGCTTGATCCTGGAAGGGCTTGTGTGCCTCGATACGCTGCAAGGCGAAGATCGGCCCGAGCGGTCAGCCCAAGTGGGATTCTCTCCCTCTTTCATCCTCCGGACCGGTGCCCCACCGCTTCGATGGAGTCTATAATTTTTCCAGGGCGCCGGTGGTCACGTGGCCTACGTTGTTGGCCAGGTCTCCCACGCGCTCCAGGTTGCTCAGGGTGTCGAGGAAGATCACCCCCGCCGAGCCGTCGCATTCGCCGCGGTTGAGGCGGTCGAGGTGATTGCGCCGGAAGCGGCTGGCCATCTCGTCCACCAGGTGCTCGAGGGATTGGTAACGGCGCGCTTCCTCCGGGTTCTCCCCCTCGAAGGCATCGATGATTCCCTGGTACATTTCGAATACGGTCCCCAATATCTCCTCCATCTCCTGAACCGCCGTGTCGGTGAAGGGCATGCCGTCCTCCGCCTTGTTCATGGCCAGGTACATGATGTTCTCGGCATGGTCTCCTATGCGTTCGATGTCGTTGACAGCATGCATGTACCCTACCAGGCGCTCGGATTGCTCATCGGTCAGGGGTTCCTGGGAAAGCTTGGAAAGGTACTCGATGATGGAGTGGGCTAGCCCGTCCACGATTGACTCCATCTCCAAGAGCTGCCTCTTGCCCCCGCGCTCCATCTTCTTCAGGTATCCCACCGAGGTCTGCAGCATCTCCATGGTTATGCGCCCCATGCGCGTTATCTCCTTGCGCGCCATTTCCAGGGCCAGGGCCGGGTTGTGGAAGATACGGGGATCGAGGAAAAGGGGATCCCGCTCCACCACGGGTTCCTCGCCCCGCTTTATATTCTTCACCAACCAGATGAACTGGTTGGCGAAGGGGAGCCAGATCAAGGTCATGGAGAGGTTGAAGAAGGTGTGGAAACAGGATATCTGGCGGGCGATGTTGTCGGGACCGGCCCCGAAGAGCTCGGATATGCGGAGGGTGACCTTGGGCAGCAGGGACAGGAAAGGCAGGAAGAGAACGGTGCCCGAGATGTTGAAGAGGTAGTGGGCGAAGGCGACCCGCTTAGCGGGAAAGCTGGCCCCCATGCTGGCTATCATGGCGGTGATGCAGGTCCCTATGTTGCAGCCCAGGATGATAGGTATAGCGATGCGCAGGGGGTCGGCTCCGTTGACCGAGAGGACACCGGCCGCCCCCATTGCGATCACTATTCCCGTGGTGGCGGAGGAGCTCTGCACCAGGCTGGTGATGATGATGCCCAGCAGCAGGCCCAGGAACCAGTTTCCGCCGTATTTGACCAGCCAGCCCTCGAAAGTGCCCGATTTGCTGAGGGGCGCCAGCCCCCCCTTCATGAGCTCGATGCCCAGGAAGAGGATGCCGAAGCCCAGGAGCACCTGGCCCGTGTACTTGACCACCCGCTTGTTGCCGAGCAGGAAAAAAAGCAGGCCCAACCCGATGCAGGGGAAGGAGAGCGTCTTCACGTTGAAGGCCACGATCTGGCCGGTGACGGTGGTCCCGATGTTCGCCCCGAAGATCACCGCCACCGATTGGGAGAACTTCATGAGCCCCGCGTTGACCAGACCCACCAGCATGACCGTGGTGGCCGAGGAGCTCTGGATGAGGGCGGTGACGCCAGTCCCTACCAGTACGCCGCGGATACGGTTACGGGTGAGGCCCTCCAGCATTCGGCGCAGGCGGTCTCCGGCGGCCAGTTGCAGCCCCTCGCTCATGAGGAACATGCCGTAAAGAAAGAGGCCCAGGCCTCCAAAGAGGACGATTATCCCGAACCAGATGGAGGTGGCCTCGAGCTTCATCCTTCAATTATTCTCCGTGATAAGGGATTCTCCATCGCCGCTTTTTCCTCACCCAAGGCGGAATTATATAGTCAACGTACCGATCCCACAAGGGGCGGGGAAGGGGCCGATCCCTGAGGGAAACCCTGTCACTCTGGACAGCGTGGCTTGACGGATGGCGCATCACGGCGAGTCCCTGCGCACGTGTCTTTCCGGCGTACCGTGCGGATTCCTTTGGCGGGTCGTCGGCGAGCGACAGGGGAACGGCGTGAAGGGTGGGGAGCGCATACGCGCGCACGCCTGGCCGCGCGGGATTCGCTCCAGATGCGTGGGGGCAGCGCAAAGCGCAGGTGGATTCAGGAAAGGAGCAGAGCAGGCACGAGTCGTTGAGCGCGCATCAGGGTTATGATATCATAACCCCTGAAACGCCGTTGGGGGATCGTCTAACGGTAGGACGCGAGACTCTGGATCTCGTTGTGAGGGTTCGAATCCTTCTCCCCCAGCCAGAACCGAATATCGAATGCGTGGCGCATTAGTCTAGTTGGCCTAGGACGCCGCCCTCTCAAGGCGGAGATCGCGGGTTCGAATCCCGCATGCGCTACCAGTATCAAGGCCCCTCGCGGGGCCTTTTTGCATGCCGCGGGCTATTCGTACCGTGAACCCCGCTGGTTTCGCCTGTTTGGGAGGCCATCTTTCAGGACTCAAGAGCCGCCTTTACCTGTTCCAGGATGTCCTGATGGCTTTTGGCGGTCGCTCGGCCCATTACCGGTTCGAGCAAGCGCCCGATATGCCTACCCCTGGTGCGGCTTTTCCAGCGGGCATCCGTACCGTTTCCGCTGGAAACGAATTCCATGCGGCCAAATTCATGCCTCAGCGGCAGCGCGCACTTTTAAATCTTGTATTCAAATGAGTTGGGTGGATCGTACTTCACTATCTCCTCGACGAAGGTAATGCCTGAAAGGCGGATGCTTTTGACCGCGCCCACCCCGTAACGAGCATCGCTTCCCTCCTTGAGAAGTTTTGCTTTGCGCGTGCCCCTTAACCATGAAGGGCATTTCTCGGTGTCGGTCATAAGGTGAAATACACGATCGATGGGGGCTCGGATATGGATGCTGGCGTCAACTGTCTTCATGTCAGCTCATCCCTCCTGTAAGGCCCTCCGCACTTTCAGCGGCCGCCGAATATGCCGCCCAGCACACCGCGCACGATCTGCCTGCCCAGCTGGGAGCCGATGCTGCGGGCGGCGCTCTTGGCCATGGCCTCGAACACGGAATCCTTGCAGCCGGGTTTCTTACCCGCCTTCGGACGGGCGGCCGTTTCCTCGGGAGGAGCCTCTTCCGCTTTCTTCTCCGCGGCCGCCGCAGCCGCGGCCACGCGCGCACGCAGCACCTCGTAGGCGGACTCGTCGTCGATGGCGTTCTCGTATTTCCCGGTAAGCGGGCTCTGGCTCCTCGCGGTGGCGAGGGCGTTCTCATCGGCCGGCCCGAAAAGGGTGGCGGGCGGCAGCACGAAGAAGCGGTCCACCACGGAAGGCGCGCCCTTCTCGTCGAGGAAGCTCATGAGAGCCTCTCCCACCTCGAGTTCCTGCACGGCGCGGGCGACGTCGAGCTCCGGGTTGGTGCGGTAAGTCTCAGCCGCCTGCTTGATGGCCTTATGCTCCTTGGGCGTATAGGCCCGCAAGGCATGCTGTATGCGGTTGCCCAGCTGGCCGAGCACGTCGTCGGGGATGTCCACGGGATTCTGGGTGATGAAGTAGACCCCAACTCCCTTGCTGCGGATGAGCCTCACCACCTGGAGGATCTTGTCCTTCAGGATGGCCGGGGTGTCGTCGAAGAGGAGGTGGGCCTCGTCGAAGAAGAAGACGAACTTGGGCCTCTCCGGATCTCCCACTTCCGGAAGCCGCTCGAAGAGCTCGCTGAGCAGCCAGAGCAGGAAGGTCGAGTAGAGTTTCGGAGACTGGATGAGCTTGTCCGCCGCCAGCAGGTTGACGTAGCCTTTCCCGTCGGCGTTGGTCCTCATGAGGTCGTTCAGGTCGAGGGCGGGCTCCCCGAAGAATCTATCCACCCCCTGCTGCTCGAGGGCGATGATCTTGCGCGATATGGTCCCGACGGTCGTCTTGGCGATGTTGCCGTATTCCGCCTTGTAGTCCGCAGCGTGCTCCTCCACGTATCCCAGGACCGCCTTGAGGTCCGCCAGGTTGTCGATAAGCAGCCCCTCGTCGTCCGCCAGCTTGAAGATGACCGCCAGGACCGACTCCTGCGTCTCGTTGAGCTCCAGGACACGTGCCAGCAGCAGGGGCCCCATCTCCGAGACGGTCGTGCGCACAGGGTGGCCCTTCTCGCCGTAGAGGTCCCAGAAAATGGTAGGAAGGCCGGCGAACTGCGGCGGGTCTATCTTGAGCCCCTCGACCTTTTTCTGGATGATCTCGTTCATGGTCCCCGGCTGCGAGATGCCGGTCACGTCACCCTTGATGTCGGCGAGGAACACGGGCACGCCTATGCCGCTGAAGCGCTCGGCCAGGAGCTTCAGCGTCGTCGTCTTGCCAGTCCCGGTCGCGCCGGCGATGAGGCCGTGGCGGTTGGCGAGCTTGGAGAGCAAATGGGCTTCCGCGCCCGCCGCGCTCTTGCCGATGAGGAGTTTATCGGACATGGCACCCTCCTTGATCCATGGCCTAAATTCTACCACCTGGCCGCCGCGGGGGCATGCAGCCGCGTTTTCGGCAGAACGGCCCGCCGGAACGTTCCGGCTGGGCGGACAAGGCACCGGCGGGCCGGGCAACCGGCAGGCTCAAGGAAGCGTAGCCCCCTCGACAGGGCAATCACGCGGGGGGCGTCTCGCGGCGACCTTGACCGCTCACCTGCCGGGCGCGCCGCCGGCGTTCACGGCTGAGGAGGTAATAGGCCTTTCCGGCGGCCTCTATGAGGCGGAACTGGTTCATGGCCAGGGGCACCTTCAGGGCCCACCTTCCGCGGCGGTCCGGCACCGCTCCCGTCTTGCGGGCGGGGTCCAGCAGGACCTCCTCCACGATCACCCCCTCACCGTCGCCGAGCTGGGCCTTGACGGTGCCGCCACCGTCCACGATGCAGGTGAAGCCGGGAAAGCTTGATTTCTGGGTGAGGAAGGGGAGCCCGGGGACGGGAGAGGTCCAGGGGCCGCACTTGTTGACGAAGACCACGGGTATGCCCAGAGTGCGCGCGTAGTGGGGGGCGAGGTTACTCAGGTTCTCGTTGTAGGCCCTGACCGCCCGGCGATGGAAGAGGGGATTGGGCATGGGCGAGGGGGCGGAATGTGGCATGAGCAGGATGTCCGCCGACTGCGAGCAGATGAGGCGCGGGGTATACGAGAGGAGGTTCTCGTAACAGATGCCCACCCCGACCCTTCCCATGTCCGTCTCTATCACGTGAGGCCCCGCCTTTCCCCGCGTGAAGTAGGCCTCGGCGAAGGCGGGGGTCTGCTTGCGCACCCTGCCCGCCTCGCCGCCCCGGGGGTCGGTGAGGACGAAGCTGTTGTAGAAATCCTCGCCCTCGGCCTCCAGGTAGCTGGTGCCCAGCCAGATGCCCAGGCGGCGCGAGGTCTCCCGCAACCAGCGCATGGTGGCGCCCTCCCTGGGCTCCGCCGCATCCCATATCTCCTTGCTGTAGATGTAGCCGGTGGGCATGAACTCCGGGAGCACCACCAGCCGGGCCCCCCTGGCCGCGGCCTCCTCCACCAGGGCGGTGGCGCGGGCCAGGTTCTTCTCCACCGCCCCGTTCTCCGAGGCCATCTGTATGGCCGCCACCGCAAGGGCCCTTGCTTCCTCCTCCATGATGCCCACCTCCTGATGTCCCGAGCGTCCTACTCCTGTCTTTGCGTTGCGCGCGCCTTGCGGTCCGTCGGTGAGCCGCGGAGGCGCCCATTCTTTGCGATGCCTTGCGCGCCGCAGGGGCCTGCCCGGCGGCGGGGTCGCCACAATCGATCATGATGCCGCCGTCCAGCACCAGGGTCTGCCCCGTCATTTAGGTGGCGTCCTCCGCCAGGAAGGCCACCACCCTGGCCGCCTTCTCGATGCCCAGGTCCGTGGATTCGATCACATTCTACCGCCACTGCATGCAGGCCGTTCTCCGTCCTTTAGAAAAGAAATGCTCAGGGGAGCTTGCCACGTCCGGGACACCCCGCGAGCACTCAGCGCATATGCCTCGGCCGCGCGCTTTGCGGGCATGGCGCGGCAACGCTCCCGGTGCAGGCGGTTTTGGTGAACCGGGGCACCTGGTCGCCGAGCGTTCCTTGCTACTTAGAGGATAACCAGGGAGGCTCGCTTTCAAACCGGGCGAGCGGGGAGGCGGGCGAGGACGGTAAGGGAGCTCCCCAGGGGCAATCCGGGGCCCGCCGCCACGCGCGCCTCCAGGGCGAGAAGGCCGGCCAGTGAGCGGTTCAGGGGCCGCGGGGGAAGCCGGAGGTCGGAGACGGCGTCCTCCTCCGTCGCTTTCCTGCTGGCGATGCGGAACGCGGCGATGGGGGGGAGGAGGGCGAAGACGAAGTAGGTGACCTTCACGGGCTCCAGCGCGGCGTGTTGGAGCATTTCCAGTATTTGGGAGCGGCGGTATCGGCGCGCGCCCCCCACCGCCAGGTCATGGCCGCCGCGCAGGAACTCCAGGGCGGGGAGGTTGAGGAGGAGGCATCCCCCAGGGGCCAGGACGCGCGCCATCTCCCGCAGGGCCGCCAGGTCATCCCGTACCTCGCGGTGGTAGATGACGTTGAGGGAGAGCACCAGGTCGAAGGAGGCGTCGGGGAAGGGAAGTTCTTCCACCGGGCCGTGGTGGAGCTCGCGGAGGCCGCGCTCCCGGCAGCGTCGCAGCGCCTCCTCGCTCACGTCCAGGGCGGCCAGGCGCCGGGGGTGGTAGCTGTCCCGCAGCCACTGCGTGAAGCCGCCGGTGCCACAGCCGGCGTCCAGCACGTCCCCCCGCGCCTGCGCCGGGCAGTGGCGGTCCAGGAGCAGGCGGTAAAGGCGGCGGTGCCCCAGGTACCACCAGTGAACGTCCTCCATGCTGTGGAGGGTATCGTACTCGTTCGCCTTCATCTGGAAACCTTCCGCGGCGCCGTTCGTTGCGGCTTTCGCACGGTTTTCCACGCCCCATGGTACGGGCAAGCGCGCGCCATTGGCAACATCTCGGCGTCGGCCCCATTCGTTGCCTTTTATAGGACCAAGGGAGGGGCTCCGCCCCTCCCCAGACATACTTTGGGGTCAAACCGCGTTCATGTCTGTGAGGGGTTGTCTGGGGAGGGAGAGCGTCTCGGCCCTCTGGACGGGCCTCCGCCGCACCCATCCCCCGCGAGGGAGGAACCCTTCTTTCTTCCGGGCCGGGACGCCGTGCAGCGGTCTCGCTCCGCAGGCTACGCTGCGACCGACCCGGCCGGTCACAGCCGGATGGGTGAGGTTGCGCGGGCTATGAGGAAATGATGTCAGGAAAACATGATGTCGTGGGGTCACAAGGCCGTTGGGATATCAGGAAAGGGCAGATTACGGGAACCCATGCTACGTTGAGTTCAGTGGGCGGCGATGCGGAAGGAGCCTTCGAGGCGCAGGTCTTCGGGGCGGGAAGAGGGTCCCGCGAAGACGTGGTAAGTCGTTTCCTCCACCTCCCAGCGGCCCTTCTCCGCATCGTAATACGCCAGGTCGTTGCCCTTGAGGGTGAAAGATACGCTGCGGGATTCGCCCGGCGCGAGGCTTACGCGGGCGAAGCCCTTGAGCTCCTTCACCGGGCGCTCCACCCGGGAGGAGGGGTATCCCACGTAAAGCTGGGCCACCTCCTCGCCGGCCATGCCGCCCGTGTTTGCGATCTCGACTTCCACCTGGAGGGTTCCCTCCGGCGGTATCTCCTCCGCATTCAGGCGCAGGCCGCGGTACTCGTAGGTGGTGTAGCTGAGCCCGAAACCGAAGGCGAAGGCGGGACACGTACCCTCCCTGTCGAGGAGGCGGTAGCCGTGATAATAGCCGTAGTCGATGCTCGCCGCCTTCCTGTCGAAGTGGGGGAGCTGCCCGTTGTTCTCCGGGAAGGTCACGGGGAGCTTCCCGCTGGGATTGGCGTCCCCGAAGATGACCTCGGCCACTGCGTTGCCGCCCTCCATTCCCGGGTACCATGCAACCAGGATGGCCTCCACCGCATCCCGCCAGCCGGAGGTGAGCAGGGCGGATCCTCCCTCCAGGACCACGACGCAGCGTTTGCTTTCCCTGGAAACTGCTTCCAGTAGTTCCACGTCCACCGGGCGCAGCGCGAGGTCCTCGCGGTCGCCGCCCACTTTGAGGGGGCCCGGCATGGCCTCCCCCTCGTTCCGGAAAGTAAGCCCCACCACCAACACGCACGCGTCCGCTTCCCGGGCAGCGCGGCGGGCTGCGGCGATATCCTTCCCGTCACAGTGTTCCACGCGCACGCTGTCGCCGGCACGGTCGCGCAGCCCCTGCAGCACGGTCACCGCGTAAGGGGGGCGCACGCGGCTGGAACCGTGGTCTCCCAGGTTTGCCAGGTCCGCCAGCCGCCCGATGACCGCCAGCTTTCCCACCTCTCCGCGCCGCAGGGGGAGGGCGCCATTCTCGTTTTTCAGCAGCACTATCGATTTGCGGGCTGCTTCCCGCGCCAGGGCCACGTGTTCCGGGCAGGCCACCCTGTGAGTGCCGTAGTCCTCCCCCGTGCCCACGTTCGCGAAGCGGGCTTTCTGTCGCAGTATCCTGACAACCGCCTCGTCCACCACGTGTTCCGGCACCCTGCCTTCCCGCACCGCCCTGCGCAACCTCCTTCCGAAGTGGAAAGCATGCGGCATCTCGATGTCCAGCCCTCCCAGGGCCGCCTTCACCGTGTCGCGCGTTCCCAGGACGAAGTCGGACATCACCAGCCCCCGGAAGCCCCATTCTCCCTTGAGGATAGCGCGCAGCAGGTGGGAGTTGTGGGCGCAGTACTCCCCGTTGACCCGGTTGTAGGCGCTCATGACGGCGGCCACGCCCTCATCCACGCAGCGCTTGAAATGGGGGAGATAGAGCTCGCGCAGGGCGCGCTCGTCGATGCGCACGTCCACATAGAAGCGCGATTCCTCGATGCTGTTGCAGGCGAAGTGCTTGACACACGCCATGACGTGCTTCTGCAGGCCTCGCACCGAAGCGGCGCCCATCTCGCCCAGGAGATAGGGGTCCTCGCCGTAGGTTTCCTGTGCGCGTCCCCATCCCGGGTGGCGCAATAGATTGATGCACACCGCGGCGAGGAAATCGGCCCCCAGGGAGCGCGCTTCCGCTCCCATGGCCTCGCCGACGCGCTCCTCGAGCGCGGTGTCCCACGTGGCGCCGCGGGCCATGGAGACGGGAAAGCAGGTGCAACGGCCGAGGGCCACGCCGCGCGGCCCGTCGGTGAAACGGATGGGGGGAATTCCCAGGCGGCGGTTTGCCCCGCTGCGAAAGGGGTGGTAATTGTACCTCGCGAGGGAAAGCAACATCTCCCACGGCTTCATGCGCCCCGCCATCTGGCGCGTCTTCTCGCGCAGTCTCATGCCCGCCGCCAGCTCGCGCAGAAGGCCTTCCCTCGCCTCGCCCCCCGCCCTCACCACCGCGTCCCAGGAAAGGGGAGGAGTTGATGCGGCGTTGCCCGCCTTGCGGGTTGCGCTGCGGGCGTGGAGCAGCCGTTTGACCATGCGCATCTCCCCGGGAAAGAGCGCCGCATGCCTTGCGACAATCGTTCACCCCATGGGAGGGCGCCCTCTCCGCGAGGCGCCCTCTCCGGTTTCCATGATAGCACGGCGGGGGAGATGCTCGCCCGGTCTGCCGCCCGGTCAAACGCCGGCTTCGAAGAGCCTGCCCGTCCGGACGTAATCCACCGCAACGTGCCCATTTCCGCAAGGGATGTATTCTTTTTACCGTTGACGCCCGACTCCCAGTAATGCAGGGAAAATAACGGCCAAACGAGGATGGGGAAGGTTCACTTTTACTAAAATAAAACTTGACATATTTAAGACACTGCGAATAAAATAACACCAGGCTATCTACAATCAGCTATGGGAGGAATCTAGCAGGGAGGGGGCTGTCGTCATGTTCAAGGACGAGCAACTTTCATCCATCGCCAAAGTCCGTGAGGAATGGGAGCTCACCGTTCTCCGCCCCATCATGGAGAGGTGGCCGGAGCGCAAGGAAGAGTTCCTCACCCAGTCCGGGCACCCCGTGAAAAGGGTCTACACGCCGGAGGACATCGCCGACAAGGATTACGTGCGGGACATCAGTTTCCCGGGCTGGTACCCGTTCACGCGAGGCGTCTTTCCCACCGGTTACCGTGCCAGCCTATGGACCCGTCGCCTCATCACCGGGCTGGCTACCCCCGAGGAGACCAACAAGCGCCTGAAGTATCTCATCGAACAGGGGCAGACGGGTCTCAACATAATCTTCGACAACCCCACCACCAATTGCCTGGACTCCGACAACCCTTTGTGCGAGGGCGAAGTAGGGAGGGACGGGGTTCCTTGCGACACGCTGCGAGACGTGGAGGTGATCATGGACGGCATCGACATGCGCCAGGTCTCCACCTCCATCATCCATTCCGGTCCCTTCATCCTCTCCATGTACCTGGCGTTGGCGGAAAAGAGAGGCGTCCCCTTCGGCGAGCTCAGGGGCACGCTGCAGAACGACGTCCTCAGCCAGTATTACACGGTGAACATGTCCGTGCTCGGCCTGCGCGACGGCTTCCGCCTCTCCGCCGACGTGGTGGAGTACTGCCGCAAGCACGTTCCCCGCTGGAATCCCATAAGCTTCGTGGGCTACCAGATAAGGGAGGCGGGCAGCACCGCGGCGCAGGAGATCGCCTTCGCCATCGGCAGCGCCGTCGCGTACAGCGAGGAACTGGTGGGCCGGGGCATGGACGTGGACGACTTCGCAACCCGCCTGTCCTTCATGTTCAATTGCCACAACGATTTCTTCGAGGAGATATGTAAGCTGCGCGCGGCGAGGCGCCTCTGGGCGCGCATCATGAAGGAGCGCTTCGGGGCCCGGAACCCGCTCTCATGGCTGCTGCGCTTCCACGTGCAGACGGCGGGGAGTTCCCTCACCGCCCAACAGCCCATCAACAACATCATCCGCACCACCATCCAGGCCATGGCCGCGGTGCTGGGAGGCACCAACTCACTACACACCAACTCCATGGACGAGTGTTACGCACTGCCCTCCGAGTATGCCGCCCGCACCGCGCTCCGTACGCAGCAGATCATCGCCTACGAGAGCGGGGTGGCGAACACCGTGGATCCCCTTGCCGGGTCATACTTCGTGGAAAGGCTAACCGACGATATCGAGGAGGAAGCGCGCGAGATACTGCGCAAGATAGATGAAATGGGCGGCATGGTCGCAGCCCTGGAGGCGGGATGGGTGCAGAGGGAGATCGTGCGTTCCGCGAACGAGTATCACCGCAAGATGAGGGATGGCGAGATAACCGTGGTGGGCGTCAATGCCTTCACCGAGGAGGGGGACGAGGAGGTCCCCCTGGAGATACTGCGTATCGATCCCGCGCACGAGGCCCATCAGGTGAAGATGCTCAGGGAGGTCAGGGAAAGACGGGACGAGCAAGCCCTGCGCAGGGCGCTGGATAAGGTGAAGGAGGATGCGTCTGCCCACCGCAACATCGTGCCCTCCTGCATAGAGGCGGCAAAGGCCTATGCCTCGATAGAGGAGATAAGCGGGGCTATGAAGGAAGCCCTGGGCGCGGGGAAGGAGAGCAAGGACGCCTTCATCTGTTGATGAGGGGGGCGCAGCGGCGAGGGAGGAAGGGGCGGTTTGCGGACTGTGGCTTAGGAGTGGAGGTGAACGATGGCGGAGAAACGTCCCACCAAGGTGTTGCTGGCCAAGGCAGGCCTCGACGGCCACAACCGCGGCATCCAGCTCGTGGGAAAGGCCTTGCGGGACGCCGGCATGGAGGTGGTCTACGGGGGTCTGCGCATCACCCCGGAAGAGGTGGTGGAGATGTCTATCCAGGAGGATGTGGACGTGGTGGGCATCAGCATCTTCTCCGGCGGGCTCATGACCATCATCCCTAAGATTTTCCGGGCATTGCAGGAAAACGAATCGACCCGGAGCATTCCCATGGTGGTGGGAGGCATCCTGCCCCCACACGAGGCCGAAGAATTGCAGTCCATGGGCATCAGCGGGGTCTTCGGACCCGGGAGCGACCTCGAGGAGATCGTGGGTTTCATAAGGCAGTTGGTGGATTCTCAAGGGAGAGGCTAAGCCCCTCCTTGACCCTCCCCAAGACATTTCCGCGGTCAGGCCTTTTATTGCTCCTTCTTCCAGGCCGGGCCGGGGGATAGGGCTCGCTCCGCGACGCGCGGCCCCGCGTGATCACTTCCCTCTTCCGCAAGGCATGCCTTATCGCTGCCTCTGCCCCCGCGACATGGCCGGGCAGGAAACCGCTTGCGATGTCGCTCGCCCTACCCCCGGTCCCGGCCTGGCGTGATCCCTATAAAGCTCCGCGGAGAGGGCCCGGACATGTCCTCGAAAGACATGGACGGGGCCTCTCCTTTCCCGCCCCCCAGTCGGACATCTCCCGAGGTAGCCCCTTCAATCTCCGGGAGGGGTTGTCCGGGGATGAGGTGCGTCTCGGCCCTCTGGGCGGGCATTCGCCGCACCCATCCCCCGCAAGGTAGACATATCCTGGGGTCAAACCGCGTTTATGTCTGAGAGGGGTTGTTCCTGGGGATGAGGTGCGTCTCGGCCCTCTTGACGGGCCTTCGCCGCACCCATCCCCCGCAAGCGAGGAATCTATCCTTCTTCCGGCAAGGAGCCTTGGGGTAACGGTCTCGCTAGGCGCCACCCGCCTCGCTTAAAGGAAGGAACGCCCAGAAAGGCGACCTCGCTGCGACAAACACTATAGTTCTCCGCACAAGCTGGGTGGAGATCCGGAATTCTTCAAAGCCGAAAAATGGTGCTGGATATATCGGTTGCCAGCAAGGGAGGTAAAAAATAGTACATATCGATTTACATGGTGAAGGGGGAATAAGAACTTGTATACTCCTGGATACGAGGAAAGGGAAAAGGAGAGGGAGAGGGAGAGGGAAGGAAAGAGAAGGAAAAGGAAAGGGCTTCGGGGGATCATACGCGAAAGCGGAAGATCAACATGTAATGGAGAAAGGCAGGCGGATGAAGGGGTCGAGAGGCAAGGCGGAAAGCAGGGCAGGACAGGGGACGGGAGGCGAGGTGCGAAAAAGGATCGCAAGCGGTGCCAGGGCAGCCGTGGCGTCGTTGCTTGCGGGCGGGATGGCCGCCGCTGTCGTAAAACGCTTTCGCGCTTGGAGGGAAAAGGTGATGCCGCGGCGCGATCCCCTGCTTCCCTGGGAAGGTTACAGCCTGTGCTCGCGCGACGGCACGAGGATCGCCGTTCGCCGGATAGGCGGCGGAAAACAGGGAGCGCTTATCGTCGCCCACCCCGCGGTGACCGGACAGCGCTACGCTCCCCTGGTGGACCTGGCGGAGATGCTCGCCGCGCACTTCGACGTCTATACCTTCGATTTCCGCGGCCACGGGGACAGCAGCGGCATCCTTGGCCTGGGTTTGGCGGGGCCCCTGCAGGACATGGAAACGGTGGTCGACCACGTGCGTGAGAAGGGATATGCATGGTTGGGGGCGGTGGGCTTTTCTCTGGGAGGCATGACCTCACTGGTGCACGCGGCCCTGCGGCCCGGCCTGGATGCGGTGGCCTCGGTGAGCGCCCCTCCGGCGCTGCCGGACATAGAGCCCTACCGCCGCTGGCTGCCCGCCTGGTTCCTCTTCCTACGGTTGCTGGGGGCGCGTTTCTCGGCCGTCCCCGAGGGGGGGCCGCTGCCGATTGACGTGGCGGAGGGTTTCCCGCCCCTGCCGCTGCTCGTGGTGCACGGGGAAAGGGAGGCCTTCTATTCCCGCCGCGACCTTGAGATGATGCTGGAAAAGCTCGGGGACAGGGCCGAGTTTTGGGAAATCCCGGAAGCCGGACATACGGAACTGGCGGGGCGGGAGCTCGACCTGGTAAGGTGGTTGGTGGAAAGATCCGCCACAAGCCAGGCTGGTTCGCCCGCGCGGAACGCGTGATCCTCTTGCGCCGCGTCCCCGGGCGCGAGATTGGCCTTGGAGCTGGATTCGCTGGTAATATTGGTGATGTACCCGTGGAAGATGCCCTTGCCAGGAGGGAAGCGCGGGCGCCCCGCGAGGAGAGCGGCGGCCGGCAGGCGGGGCGAGGGGCGCAGTGGATCGAGGGCGCCTGGAGGTGATGGAGGTGTTTCTGGAAAAGCCTTGGGGGAACATCAAGGCCTATGCCCTGAACCAGCCCTGCACGGTAAAACTCATCACCGTCGAGCCGGAACAGGAAACCAGCCTCCACTACCATAAGTTGCGCGATGACTTGTGGATCATCCTGGACGAGGGGCTCGAGGTCACCATAGAAGGGGAGACCTTCTTGCCCCGCGAGGGGGAGGAATTCATGATCCCCGCCGAGAAAAGACACAAGATACGTTCCCTGGCAAAAAGAGGAAGGGTGCTGGAGATCGACATCGGCTTCACCAGCGAGGACGATACCTACCGCATCACAGACCTTTACGGAAGGGAACTGGTGGAGAAAGAGGAGACGGAGCTCTGAAGCTTCGCGAAGGAGTGTAGGGAGATGCTGAAGTTTGTCATACCCAAGGGAAGCCTGGAGGCGACCACTTTGGAGATCCTCAAAGACGCTGACCTGGCCGTGCGGCGCAGCGGTGACCGTGAGTACCATGCCGATATCGATGACCCGCGCATCGAGCAGGTGCGCATACTCCGCCCGCAGGAGATACCCAAGTACGTGGAGGACGGCTTCTTCGACCTGGGAATAACCGGCTATGATTGGATCTGCGAGTCCGGGGCGCGGGTGGTGGAGCTGGCGGACCTGCCCTACACCAAGACCGCCGTGGGCACCGTGGTCAGGGTGGTCCTGGCGGTGGCCGGCGACTCGCCTTACCAGAGCCCGAGCGATCTCCCGGACGGGGTTAGGGTATCCACGGAATATCCCAACCTGGTGGAGGAGTATTTTCGCCGCCTGGGCAAGCGCGCCGCTATCTACCTCTCCTACGGGGCGACGGAGGCCAAGGTTCCCGAGATGGCCGACGCGGTGGTGGAGCTGACCGAGACGGGGGGCACCTTGCGCAAGCACGGGCTGCGCATAATCGACACGGTGCTCGAGTCGACCACGCGCCTCATCGCCAACGAGGAGAGCTACACCGACGTGGAGAAAAGGCGCCTCATGGAGGAGATAAGGCTCCTCATACTGGGAGCCATGAACGCCCGCGGCAAGGTACTCATAAAGTTCAACGTCAGCAAGAAGAACCTCGATGCCGTGGTGGCGGTGCTGCCCTCCATGAAGGCTCCCACTCTCTCCCGCCTGTTCGGCCAGGATTATTACGCGGTGGAGAGCGTGGTGGAGAAGAAGGGCATAAACCTGCTCATCCCGGAGTTGGTGAAGCGGGGCGCCGAGGACATCATCGAGCTGCTCATCGCCAAGATCATCACTTAGGGGGCGTAAGGGAGATGGCGACGCTGCAGGAAAGGGTGGGCGAACTGCTGGAAAAGTGGCGGGATGAAATCCAGCGCTTGCCGGTGCCAGCCCACGTGCAGGTGGTGGACGGCGAGCCTGGGGAGCTCCTGCACCGGCTGGCCTCCGCCCTGCTCGTGGTGGCGGAGGACCCGGAGGCCGCTGCCCCCTTTCAGCCGGGAGGGGAGGTTTATCGCGACGCCGAGGAGCTGGGTCGCTTGCGGAGGCAACAGGGGTTCTCCATGGAGCTGCTGGTCCAGGAACACGTGATCATGCGCAACGAGTTCTGGAATCTCTTCCACGAGTCTGTGGAGATGAAGCGCGTGGTCGATTATCAACTGGAGAAGAGGGTGAACGGGTGCTGTGACCTGCTGCTGCAGGCGGCGGCCTCCGCCTATCATTATCAGAGCTCCAAGGAGATCATGGAAAATCCCCTGCGGGACCCGCTCACCGGTCTTTACAACCAGAGCTACTTCCAGGGCCGTATGATGGAGGAACTGCGCCGTTCTGTGCGCTACAAGCATGACATCACCCTGGTGCTCGTGGAGCTTGGCAATTATTTCCAATTAATGGAGAGCGAGGGGGGCGAGGCGACGGAGAGGGCTCTCAAGTACATCGGCCATTGCCTTTTCCGCATGACCAGGGATTGCGACGTGGTGGCCCGCCTGGGCGAAGGAAGCTTCGCCGCCCTGCTCCCGGAGACAGGCTGGCGGGGCGGCAAGATCATGGCGGAGCGCCTGTGCCGCTACTTGCAGCGCGAGCTGCACGCGCTGTTCGCGGGGGAAGCGCACCCGGAGCTTTACTGGGGGGTGGCGTCCTTTCCCGACGAGGTGCGCTTGCCGGAGAGGCTCTACCCGTGCGCGGTGGAAGCCATGAGGGTTTCCCGCTCCCTCGCTGCCGGGGATATAGCGGTGTACAAGAGTCCCGAGACGGGGGGACACGAGGCGGGAGGAGGCGCCTGAATTGGCGGTGAGGCTTGTCTCTGACCTGCACGGGCGCTTCGCGGACCTGCCCTCGGCGGTGATACCAGGGGATACCCTCATGGTGCTGGGAGACATCCTTGACCTCATCGACTGGGCGGACATAAGCGGCATCCTCCCGGAGGTGGTCGGGCGGGAGAGGCTGGTGGAGAAGTTGCTTGCCGCGGCCAGGGAGGGGCCCCAGGCGGCCGTGGCCCTACGGGACGAGATAATGTCGCCGCAGGGCGAATATTTCCAGGAGTTGCTGGCGCATTCGCGCGAGCAGTACCAGCGTTTCGCCGAGGTGCTGGGGGAAATGGATGGAAAGGTGTACGTGCTCTACGGAAACGGTGACATCCCGCAGCTCCTCGCGGAAGCGATCGAAGGCCTGGGGAACGCCGAGCTGGCGGAAGGCAGAAGGGATATAGACGGCCACACCTTCGGCTTCGTGTGCGGCGCGGTTTACTCTCCTTTCAGGATGCCCGCGGAGATGGACGACGCCTCTTACGGGGAACGCCTGCAGGAGCTGGGGCGGGTGGACGTGCTGTGCACGCACATCCCTCCCCGAGTGGAGGAGGCGGTCTTCGACGTGGTGGCGGGGAGGCCGGTGGAGGGTAGCGAAACGCTGCTGCGCTACCTGGAGGAGAACCGCCCCGCCTTTCATTACCATGGCCACGTGCACCAGCCTGCCCAGCGGGAATTACGCCTGGGAGACACGAGAGTGATAAACGTGGGATATTACAAGAGGGAGGGATACATTCACCTGCACACATGGATTTCGACGTAACGCCCTTGATGAGAGAGGAAGTGAGAGATCTCCCCGTCTACAGCCCGGGAAGATCCCCGGAGGAGGTGGCCAGGGAGCTGGGCATCTCGCATTGCGTGAAAATGGCCTCCAACGAGAACCCCCTGGGTCCCTCCCCGCTGGCTCTACGGGCCTTGGCGGAGGCGCTTCCCACCGCGCACCTTTACCCCGACGTGGACTGTCACCGGCTGCGGGAAGCCCTCTCTCTCCGCCTGGGCGTTACCGCGGAATGCTTGCTGGTGACCCACGGAGCCGACGAGGCGTTCGACCTCCTGGCCTACGCCTTCCTGGAGCGGGGGGACGAGGTGGTGGTGGGCGACCCCACCTTCTCCTCCTACGAGTTGGCGGCGCGGACCATGGGCGCCGCGGTGAGAAGGGTCCCGCTGCGGGAGTACCGGCAGGATATCCCGGCCATGCTCGAGGCGATCGGCGCGCGGACCAAGCTGGTCATACTCTGCTCTCCCCTCAATCCCACGGGCACCACGGTCAGCGCGGCGGAGCTCGAGGCGGCGGTCGAGGGCCTGCCCCGGAGCGCGCTCCTGGTGCTGGACGAGGCCTACCTGGAATACGTCACCGACCCGGAGCACCCGGAATCCCTGCACTACTTTCGGGACTGCGCGGGCATGGTCATCGCGCGTACCTTCTCCAAGATCTACGGTCTGGCCGGCTTGCGGGTGGGATACGTCGTTTGCCACCCTGCCGTAAGGGAGGCGCTGGAGAAGGTCAAGCTCCCCTTCAACGTCAACCGCCTGGGGCAGGTGGCCGCCCTCGCTGCCCTGGATGACGAGGAGCACCTGCGGCGGTCACGCGAGGTGAACGAGCATGGGAAGCGGCGTCTCTACGGAGTGCTCGAGGAGACGGGTTTCGCCTACGTTCCCACGCAGGCCAACTTCATCCTGGTGAAAGACCGTGACCGCGGCGACCTCTACGGGGAGCTCCTGCGCCGCGGCATCATCGTGCGGGCGGGAGAGGCCTTGGGAGTCCCCGGCCACGTGCGCATCACCATAGGCGACGAAGCCCAGAACGACAGGCTGGAGGAGGCCCTCCGGGATATAGCGGGGAAAGGGTGATCGCGGCCCATGCCCCTGCTGGGAGAGGAAGCGGGAAGGGGCCCCGGGGCCACAAGGCTTTTCGTCTTTCTCGACGGGCTGGAATTCATCCAGGGGGAAAGCGCCTACCGGGAAGTGCTGGAGCCATTGCGCGAGTTCGGCTCCTACCGGTACTACAAGAACCGCCTGGAGGAAAGCCACCTTCTCCTGGAGAGGATAGGCGATGCCCACGCCGTGTTCCTGGATTGGTCCAACCTGAACGCCGAGGTGCTTTCCTTCTGCCCCTCCCTGGAAATAGTCTCCTATATCGGGGTGGGGGCTGCCAACTTCGTTGACCTGGCCGCCGCCAGCGAGCTGGGGATCGTGGTCACCAACACGCCGGATTACGGGAACCGTTCCGTGGCCGAGCACGCCCTGGGCCTCATCCTGGCGGTGGCGAGGCACATCGCGCGGGGGGACCGCGACCTGCGGCAGGGCCGCTGGACCTCCTCGCAGCGCGAGGGGGTGCAGATCTCGGGGCGGCGCATCGGGCTGGTGGGCATGGGGGCGGTGGGTAAGGAGATGGCCCGCATGTGCCGATCACTGGGGATGGAGATTATATACCACGATCCGCGGAGGCAGCCGGAAGTGGAGGACATGGCTTCGTACCGCGAGCTAGACGAGCTTCTCCGAGAATGTGACGTCGTCAGCCTGCACGTCGCCTACACTCCGGAGACGCACAATCTCATCGGGGAGAGGGAGCTTTCCCTGCTGCGGCCCGGCGCCATCCTGGTCAATACCAGCCGCGGTGAGGTGTTGGACCTGAAGGCCCTGGCGAAAGCCTTGCGGGAGGGACGGCTGTGGGGGGCTGGCCTGGATAATTATTCCAACGAACCCCACCCGGACCTGAGCGGGCTGGTGGGCCTGGAAAACGTGGTGATGACCCCGCACATCGCCTTCAACACGCGCGAGGCCAAGGATCGCATGACGGCCATCGCCGTGGAGAACGTCGTCTCCTTCTACCGGGGCGAGCCGCGGAACGTCCTGAACCCGGAGGCCCTCGCGAGGAAAGGGGCTGCGGGGACGGCGGGCAGAGGCGACGAAGGCGCGGGGAGGACATGAGGGATTGAGGAGAGGATTCGGGGCATGGGCGCGGGCATGCGGGTTACCCTGGTGATTCCTTCCTATTGGGGAAGGAGGACCGGCGAACCCTTTAACCCGGAGGACGCGGTCTACGACCACCCCACACCCCTGGACGCGCAGGGAACCCTGGCCCGGGCCCTGGAGAGCATCCGCATCCTGCGCTACCGGAATTTCCGGGTGCTGGTACTTGGGGTGGCGACCCATCCCGACCTGGAGGATGAGGTGGAAGGTCGCCTGCGGGAGATAGTGGCTCCCTTCCGGAGGCATTTCCCCGTGGCCCTGCTCAGCCATTCCCACGAGAGGGAGATGAGGGGCATCCTGGAAGAAGGCGGCAACGGCGCGTTTGCGCACATGCTCTCCCTGCGGGGCTATTCCAACATCCGCAACTTTTGCCTGGTGGCAGCCTGCCTGGACGGAGCGGAGGCGGCGGTGCTCTTCGACGACGACGAGGTCTACGAGGACCCCCATTATCTGGAAAAGGTCGACGAGGTGCTGGGAAGCGAGTTCCAGGGCCGTTTTATCGGCGGGCTGGCCGGCTATTACGTTAACCCCGATGGAGGGTATCTCCTGCCGCGCAACACCGACTGGGTCTTCGCGGAATGGCCCGCGGTGGAGTGCATGAACCGGGCCTTCACCATCATCGAGGTCGGGGAGAGGCTGAAGCCGACGCCCTGGGTTTTCGGGGGCAACATGTGCATACACCGCGAGCTCTTTACCAGAGTGGCTTTCGATCCGCGCGTGACTAGGGGAGAGGACATCGATTACCTCATCAACGCCAAGTTCCTGGGGTACGATTTCTTCCTGGAAAACACGCTGTGGATACGTCACCTCCCCCCACCCAAGACGGCGCCCCTCTGGAGGCGCTTCCGCGAGGACCTCGACCGTTTCGTCTACACCAGGGAGAAGCTGCGAACACAGGAAGCGGTGGAAGGCTGCCGGCGAGTGAGGGTGGAGGAGCTCGATCCCTATCCGGGGAGATTCCTCCGCGACGACCTGGAAGATATGGTCTTCCGCACCTGCGTGCTCATGGCCCTGGATTATCTTTCCAGGAAAGACGATGAAGGGTTCGCGGAAAGCATGGCCAATCTCTTGCGCGCGCGCGCCGGCCCGCGGGTTTCGCGCAATCCCTTCCGGGAATACCTGGCATGGCGCCGCCGCTGGGAGGAGTTCATGCGCTTCCTTGCGAGGGAAGAGGGGCTGCAGCGTTACGTGCAGGGACTCTACGAAGGGGCGCGGTGAGGACCGTGAAGGAAACCGGCACCGTGCTCGACCCGTCGGTCATAAGGCGCTGCCATGAGATCGGGCGTGCCGACATCCTGGTGGGCATCCCCAGCTTCCGCAACGCGGACACCATAGCACACGTGGTGCGCAGCGCCGCCGAGGGCATGGTCAGGTATTTCCCGGGGCTGAGGCCGGTGCTGGTAAATTCGGACGGGGGTTCCACGGACGACACGGTGGAGTTGGTGCTACGGGAGCCAGTGCCTCCGCAGGTGGAGAAGATCGTCACGCCCTACCGTGGCCTTCCCGGGAAGGGGTCCGCTTTCCATGCCATCTTCGAGGTAGCCACCAGGCTCAAGGCGCGCATTTGCATCATGGTCGACTCCGACCTGCGCAGCATCACCCCGGAATGGATACGCCTGCTTGGCGAACCGGTGTGGAAGAACAGCTACGGGTTCGTCGCCCCCTATTACATACGCCACAAGTACGACGGCACCATCACCAACAACCTGGCTTTCCCCATGACGCAAGCCCTGTATGGCAGGCGCATAAGGCAGCCCATCGGCGGGGATTTCGGGTTCACCGGCTCGCTGGCCCTCGTATACTCGCACATGGACGTGTGGAGGTCGGACATCGCCAAGTTCGGCATCGACGTCTGGATGACCACCACGGCCATAACGGAGGGTTTCCGCATCTGCCAGTCGGCCATGGGGGTCAAGATCCACAACGTGAAGGACCCGGGAAGCGACCTGGGCTCCATGTTCGTACAGGTCGCATCCACCATCTTTTACCTCATGGGGGAACACGAGGTGAAGTGGATGCGGGTGCGGGGTTCCATCGCGACCCGCATCTTCGGGGACGTGCGCTACGAGGAACCGGCGAGCATGGAGATCAACGTGGACAACCTCATCGACCACTTCACTGCGGGCTGCGAACGCTACCGGGAGATCTGGGAGGTGGTCATGGAGCCGACCAACCTCATGGAAGTGTCCTTCGCCGCGCAGGCCAGGAGGGAGGAGGATTTCTCCTTTCCGGAGAGCCTTTGGGCTAAGCTGGTCTACGACTTCGCCGTGGCCTATAATTTCGAATGCCGCTTTTCCAGAAGGGAGATCGTGGAGGCGCTGGTCCCCCTCTACTGCGCGCGCACGGCGGATTTCGCTCTCCGCACCCGCAACATGACCAACATGGAGGTGGAACACCTGGTGCAGCGGCAGGCGGAGGAGTTCGAGTGGCTCAAGCCATACCTGGTGGATAAGTGGCTACGGGCCAAGGAGGCCGCGCTCACGGACCCCCAAGACCTCTTGCCGACGTCCACCTGATGTTTCTGCCGCGCGCTTTCACCGCGGCGGGCGGGGAGGGCGGCGGCGACATCTCTGCCTGGGCCCCGTTTATCCCATAATTTGTTATTTGCGCGGGGCATGAGGGACTGCATGTAGTATTTTCCGGTTTTTTACATATAGGGGTTGATTTTTGTCCGGCGGTGGTCGAAAATGGAGGCAAATGGTTGAAAGTGGAGTGTGATGGTGTATAATGGTTGACAGCAAGGCGGAGGGGAGAGCGGGAAGGAGGAAGCCTTCCGGGAGACCCTTCCGCAAGGGGCCCGGCTGACGAGACAAGGCGGCGACATGTTCCTGGGTACTCACGAGAACATTATAGACGAGAAGGGAAGGGTCATCATGCCCTCCAAGTTCCGGCCGGAACTTGAGGAAGGGGCAGTGATGGTCTACTGGTTCGAGGAGTGCGTGGCCCTTTTTACCGTGCGGGAGTTCAAGAAGGTGGCGAAGAAGGTGGCCTCTCTGCCACAGGGGCAGCGGGACAGGAGGTCCCTGGAGCGCGTGGTCTTCAGCAACGCCTACGAGGCGGTCCCCGATCGCCAGGGCCGCCTCACCATACCGCCGCGGCTCCGCCAGTTGGCGGGGCTCGACCGCGAGGTGGTCACGGTGGGACTGATGAACCGGGTGGAGATCTGGGACCGCGAGCGCTGGGAGGCTTCCATGCAGGGGGGCATCAAGAGCCTGGAAGAAACCGCGGAGAAACTGTCCTGGAACGGTTTCTGATCCGCGTGGCGGGCGGGACGGAAGGGGACGGATGGCAATGGTGGACATAATCAGGCAGGGCAGGAGGCACTGGACGCGCGGGGAGGAAGGAGCGCCCCGCTGCCTGCGTCATTTGTTGGAAATAAATGGACGAAGGTGATATCCGCCATGTACCGGTACTCTGCCAGGAGGTCGTGGGCTTTCTGCGCCCCCGCCCCGGTGATGTCCTGGTGGACGCCACCGTCGGTGAGGGAGGCCATGCCCGCGCCATCCTGCACAAGATGGAGGGACAGGGTTGCCTGATAGGACTGGACCGGGACGGGGAGGCGCTGCGCAGAGCGGGCGAAAGGCTGCGGGAGTTCGCTCCCGTGCTCACCCTGCGCCGTGCGGACTTCTCCTCGCTGCGGGAGGTGCTGCAGGAGTTGGGGGTGAGGGAGGTGAACGGCGTCCTCCTGGACCTGGGGGTTTCCTCCCTGCAGCTGGAATCGCCACAGCGCGGCTTCTCCTATCGCTTTCCCGGCCGGTTGGACATGCGCATGGACCGGAGCCAGGATCTGGATGCCTGGAAGGTGGTGAACGAGTATGAGGAGAGAGAGCTGGCGCGTATTATCCGCGAGTACGGCGAGGAGCGTTGGGCTGCCCGTATCGCTCGGGGCATCGCTCTCGCGAGAAAGCGCGCGCCCATCGACACCACGGATCGACTTGCTGAGGTTGTGAGGGACTCCATCCCCGCCGCGGCCAGGCGCCGGGGACGCCACCCGGCGAGGAGGACCTTTCAGGCCCTGAGGATGGAGGTGAACGGGGAGCTGCGGAACCTGGGGGCGGTGTTGCCCCAGGCGGCAGGCGCGCTCAAGGAGGGGGGAAGGTTGGTGGTCATTTCCTACCATTCCCTGGAAGACAGGTTGGTGAAGAGGTTCTTTCTCTCCCGCGGTTCGCGTTGCGCGTGCCCTTTGGATGCGCCCCGCTGCACGTGCGGCAGGGGGGAGGAGCTGCGCATCCTGACCGCCGGCCCGGTCCGTCCCGGGCCCGTGGAGGTGGAGGAAAACCCGAGATCCCGCGGCGCGAAGTTGCGGGCGGCGGAGAAGAGGTAGGCAACCGTGTCCCTGGCATTGGAGTGGAAAAACCTGTCTTCTCCCGGTCGCGGGGAGGAGGTCAGGCGCCGCGAGGAAAAGCGGCGTGCCGAACACCTGCGCAGGAAGCAGAAAGAGAGAGTGCGGCGCACGCGCCTGTTTTTCCTGTCCTTTCTGGCCATAGCCTTGTTCCTCAGCGGCGTGCTGCTGCTCTCCATATTCCTGCACGTGATGGTGGTGCAGAACGAGATCAGCCTGCGTGAGGTGGAGAAGCAGATCGAGCTGGAGAGGCGCAGGCAGGACACCTTCCGGACCGAGATATCGTCCCTCGAGTCGCCGGGGAGGATAGAGAAGGAGGCTGTTGAGAAACTGCACATGGTACAGGCGGCGGCTGCCGACTACCTGGAGACGACGGCCTACCGGGCCGCCCGGGAGAGAGACGGGGAGGGCATGCCCGGAGCGCAGGCCATGGCGGGGGATGCTGCGCAAGGAGGTAACTGAAGGGAAGCAGTGCGAGCTTGAAGGTAAACGCACGCCGAGCGGCGAATTCACAAAAGAGCCGTTAGGCGGCCGCAATCCAGGAGGCATCCAAGGAGGACGAGGTGTCAAAAGGAAAAAACAGGGATGCCAGGATAAACCTGGCAGCCGTGGTTCTTCTTCTCGGAATGGGGCTCATCGCTTACCGCCTCGTCAACCTGCAGGTCTTGAACGCCGACCGCTACGAGGGGCTCGCCCAGGAGCAGAGGCTGCAGTCCTCGGACCTCAACCCCCGCCGCGGCTGCATCCTGGACAACGAGGGGGAGGTCCTGGCCATAAGCAAGGAAGCTTATTCCATTTTTGCCACGCCTTACCTGGTGGAGGACGTCCCGTCCGCCGCGGCCGATCTTTCGTTGGTGCTCGGGAAACCGAGGCAGGAGATAGAGGAGAAACTGCGGACACCGTCGGGTTTCGTCTATCTGGAGAGGAAGGTAAGCCCGGATAAGGCGGAGGAGGTCGCGGCCCTGGGCATAGCGGGCATCGGCCTGGAGAAGGAAAGCAAGAGGTATTACCCGCAGGGGGACCTGGCCTGCCAGCTCATAGGCTTCGTGGGCACGGATAACATCGGGCTGGCCGGCCTTGAACTGCAATACGAGGAGATCCTGGCCGGCGAGAGGGGAGAGGCGGAGCTGGAGGTTGATGCCCGCGGAGATCCCATACCCGGGGTGACGAGGATCATAAAGCCTCCCGTGGACGGGAGCGATATCCGGCTGACCTTGGACTCCGAGATCCAGTTCAAGCTACAGGAGCAGCTGGCGGTTTCGGTGGAGAGCAGCGGCGCCAAGAACGCGGCGGGTCTGGTCATGGACTGCCGGACAGGCGCCATCCTGGCCATGGCCACCCACCCCTTTTTCGACGTCAACCGGTTCGCCTCCGTGGATCCCTCGCTGACCAGGAACCGGCCGGTCACCGATGCTTTCGAGCCGGGTTCCGTGCTGAAAGTGATAACCGCCATGGCAGCCCTGCAGGAGCAGGTGGTGACGCCCGGCTCCGTGATCAATATCCCTCCCTCCATCAAGATGGGCGAGTACGAGTTCAAGGACGACCACGACATGCCCAAGAGCGACCTCACCTTCAGCGAGGTCATCGCCTATTCCTCCAACCTGGGGACCATCAAGACCGCCATGGCGCTGGGAAAAGATGCCATGGCCGGCTATCTCGAGAAGTGCGGACTGGGCAGGAAAACGGGCGTGGATTTCCCGGGAGAGGCCGCGGGGGTCGTTCCCCAGGCGAAGGACTGGTCGCTCACCACCCTGCCCACCGTGGCCATCGGCCAGGGGATCTCGGTCACGCCCCTGCAGCTGGCGGTGGTCATGTCCGCGGTGGCCAACGGCGGGGTCATGGTGCAGCCGCATTTCCTGCAATGCATCGTCCACCCCGATAAGTCAACCGAGGAGCGCGAATACCCCTCCGGGGAGCGTATCGTTTCCGAGAACACCGCGGCTTCGTTGCGCCACATCCTCGGAGAGGTGGTAAGAATCGGCACGGGAACGCGCGCCGCCACGGCCCTTTTCAACTGCGGAGGCAAGACGGGCACGGCCATGAAGCCTGATCCGAGGGGCGGGTACCGCGAGGCATACGTTGCCAGTTTCGCCGGTTTCGGTCCCAGCGAGAACCCCAGGCTGGTGGCGGTGATTACCCTGGACGAGCCGCGAACGGTTTACGGAGGGCTGGCAGCCGCTCCCTGTTTTTCCCAGGTTATGGAATTCTCTTTGCAACATCTGGAAGTCACTCCCAGCCTGGAAAAGGCGAACACAAAGGACAGGGTGGTGCAGCAGTGAGGCTTTCGCAGTTGCTGGCAGGGGTGCAGGGGGTTCGCCGCGAGGCGGGAGGTGATCCCGAGGTGGAGGGAATAGCCTACCATTCCGCGCGGGTGGAACCGGGCTACCTGTTCTGCGCGGTCCCCGGTTTCCGCACCGACGGCCATCTCTATTTGCGCGAGGCGGCGGAACGGGGAGCCTGCGCGCTGCTGGTCGAGGAAGGCAGAGAGCTCCCGCCCGGGATAGGCGAGGGTGCGGCGGTGGTCAGGGCCGCCGATACCCGCCTGGCGTTAGCTCTCTTAAGCGACCGTTTCTGGGGCCATCCCAGCGGAAAACTGCACCTGGTGGGGATCACCGGCACCAACGGCAAGACCACCACCTCCTTCCTGGTTGAGGCGGCGGCGGAGCGGGCCGGGCTGCCCGCCGGCCTCATCGGTACCGTGGTTTACAGGATAGCCGGGCGCGAGCTTCCCGTGGATCGCACCACCCCCGAGTCGGCGGACCTGCAGGAGATCCTGGCCTCCATGGCGGAGGCGGGATGCCGGGTGGCCGCCATGGAGGTTTCCTCCCACGCTCTGGCCCTGCGCCGCGTGGACGGCTGCAGTTTCCGGGTGGCAGTTTTTACCAACCTGAGCCAGGATCACCTTGATTTTCACCGGGATATGGAAGAGTACTACCGCGCTAAGGAGAGGCTGTTCCTGCCCCGTTCGCAGGGGGGCTTGCAGCCGGAGGCTGCGGCGGTGAACGTGGACGACCCGTACGGGAAGCGCCTGGCCGCCGCGGTGGCGGGAAGGGTGCTCACCTATGGTACGGCGGAGGACGCGGAGCTGAGGGGAAAGTTGCTGGTCACGGGTTTGAAAGAATCCCGCGTGGCGGTGCGTCACCGCGACTGGTACGCGGAGGGGGAAACCGCGCTGACGGGGTCCTTCAACCTCTATAACATCCTGGCGGCCCTGGCTGCCTGCTTGCTGCTCGGGCTGGACGCGGAGCGGTGCCTGCGGGGCATCCTCGCCCACCCCGGCGTTCCGGGGAGGTTCCAGGCGGTGGAGGAGGGGCAGGACTTCGCCGTGCTGGTGGACTACGCGCATACGCCGGATTCCCTGCGCCGTGTGCTGGAAGCGGCGCACGAGATAGCCGAGGGCAGGGTCATCGCGGTCTTTGGATGCGGCGGCGACCGCGACCGGGGCAAGCGTCCCCTCATGGGGGAGATCGCGGCGGTGGCCTCGGACCTCCTTATCGTCACCTCGGATAACCCGCGCAGCGAGGACCCCCTGGCCATCATCGCCGATATCGAGAGGGGCGTAAAAGGCGCTATCGGGGGCGGGTCCTACCTGGTAATACCCGACCGGCGCCGCGCCATCGAGACCGCGGTGGAGGAGGCGAGGCGGGGCGACGTGGTTCTCATCGCCGGAAAGGGGCACGAGAAGGGCCAGATCTTCGCGGACCGGGTGCTGCCTTTCGATGACGTGGAGGAGGCCGCAGGCGCCCTGCGAAGGAGGCTAGCGAGAAGATGATTCCCATGCGCGTGGACGAGATCGCACGCCTGCTGGACGCGGAGCTGGCCGGGGGAGGGAGGGCCGCGGCAAGGAAGATCAGCCGCGTCTCAACCGACACCCGGACCTTGCTCAAGGGAGATCTTTTCGTCGCCCTCAAGGGCGAGCGCTACGACGCACACGATTTCCTCGTGCAGGCGCTTGAAAGGGGGGCGGCGGCCCTGCTGGTGTCCCGCCTGGTGGAGAAGGCGGTGACGAAAGCCCGTCGCTCGGGTGTTCCCGTGCTGCGCGTGCGCGATACCCTGGGGGCCCTGGGGGCTCTGGCGGCGCGGCAGCGGGAGATGATGGACGCGGAAGTGGCAGCCATTACCGGGTCCACCGGCAAAACCATCACCAAGGACTTCGCCGCGTCGGTCTTATCACGGGAGGGAAGCGTCGCCTATCCGCGGCAGAGTTTCAACAACGAGGTGGGGGTCCCCCTGACCATCCTCGAGGCCGCGCCCGGGACGCGTTTCATGGTCCTGGAGATGGGAACGCGGGGCTTGGGGCACATAAGGGACCTGTGCGCCATCGCCAGGCCGGTGGTGGGGGTGGTGACCAACGTGGGCTTCGCCCACCTGCGCTACTTCCGCAGCCGGGACAGGATCGCCGAGGCCAAGGGGGAATTGCTGCGGGCTCTTCCCCCGCGGGGAACGGCGGTGATCAACGCTGGGGACGACTACGCTGCTTACATGCGGCGCCAGGCCGCCTGCCGCACGGTCACCTTCGGGTGCGGACGGGGGGCGGAGGTGCGCGCGGAGAAGATACGCGTGGACGAGGTCGGTAGAGCCAGCTTCGTGCTGAGGCTGAAGGGAGGTGAGAAAGGAGAAGTGCGGGTACCCTTGCCGGGCCGTCACAACGTGGAGAACGCGCTGGCGGCCGCGGCGCTGGGAGAGATCATGGGGGTGAAAATGGAAAGCATCATTGCGGGTATCGAGGAAGCCAGGGTGACGGGATGGAGGATGGAAATGATTAACAGGCCGGATGAAATCACCATCATCAACGACGCCTACAATGCAAACCCGGTATCCATGCGCTCGGCCCTCATGGCCCTGGGTGATATCGCGCGGGGAAAGAGGACCATCGCCGTCCTGGGGGAAATGGCGGAGCTGGGCCCAATTTCAGAGCAGGCCCACCGGGAGGTGGGCAGGATGGCCGTGGACTACGGGACGGACATCCTCATAACCGTGGGCAGGAAGGCGCGCAAGATCGCCCAGGCGGCGCGGGAGAAGGGTCTGCCCCGCGGCAGCGTGTATGCCGTGGAGAGGGTGGACAAGGCGGCGGAGATACTGCGGGCCATCATCGAGCCCGGGGACGTGGTGCTCATCAAGGGCTCGCGTTTCCTGGGACTGGAAAAGCTGGTGGAGATGGTGGCCTGACCTCCGGAGGGGTGTTATAGTCGCTGGCGAGGAAGGCGGCCTGATCGTGGCTGGCCGGAAAGGAGAAGACGCCCTTGTACCGGGTGATGGGAGCGCTCCTGATCAGCCTGCTTGTGTGCATCTTCGGCATGCCCGTCTTTATCGGCTGGTTGCGGAGGCGTGGCATAGGACAGTACATAAGGGAGGACGGGCCGCGGGCCCACCTGGCCAAGGAGGGAACCCCCACCATGGGGGGAGTGCTCATCGTCATCTCCACCCTGGCGGGTTTTCTCCTCATGGCGGTGAGGTTGGCCTCAGGGACGGGTTTCGCCCTTGGTCTGGTGATCCTGGGATGCGGGCTGCTCGGCTTCGCCGACGATTACACCAAGCTGCGCTACGCGCGCTCCCTGGGGCTGCGGGTCCGCAGCAAGCTCTTCTGGCAGCTGCTCATATCCATAGCGCTGGCCTACCTGGCGACTGAGCACTTCGGCGTGGACACCAAGCTTTACTTCTTCCGGACCCAGACGGTGCTCTGCGATCTGGGACCCCTTTATTATCTGCTTGTCTTTCTCTTGATCATCGGTTTCTCCAACGCTGTCAACCTGACCGACGGACTCGACGGCCTGGCTTCCGGGACCACCATACTGGTGATGACCGCCTACGTCCTCATAGCCTTCACGCAGTTCCGCAACCACCAGTTCCTTTACCACCACGTGCAGGGTTCGCTGGATATCGCCATCTTCGCCGGGGCCATGATGGGCAGTTGCGTGGGTTTCCTGTGGTGGAACGCGCCTCCCGCCAAGATCTTCATGGGCGACACCGGCTCGCTCGCCCTGGGCGGGAGCCTGGCCACGGTGGCCGTCCTCTCCAAGACGGAACTGCTCCTGCTGGTCCTGGGCGGTCTCTTCGTGCTGGAGGCCATCTCCGTCATCTTGCAGGTTCTGGGATACAAGGCGACCCGGCGGAGGATCTTCCGGATGGCTCCCCTGCATCACCATTTCGAGCTCAAGGGCTGGTCCGAGGTGACCACGCTGATCAGGTTATGGATCGTGGCCGGATTTTTCGTGGGGATCGGATTCCTCTTCTTCTACATCAATTACGTGGGAGGGAAATGAGAGGCTTGTCGCGTGGAGGCGGGAACATGCGTAAGCGAAACGGGTGCTCCGGGGATTGATGCGCATGGATGCTTTAGAGGGTGCGAAGCTGGTCCTGGTCGTGGGGTTGGGCATCTCCGGCCGCGCGGCCACGGATAAGCTTTTGCGTGAGGGCAAGAAGGTGAGGATCAACGACGCGTCCGATTGCGCTGAGATGCGCGAAAGGGCGCGCGAGTACGCGGAGAGGGGCGCGGAAGTGGTCCTGGGCCATCACCGGCCTGAGGTGCTGGAGGGGGTGGACCTGGTGGTGGTGAGCCCCGGCGTGCGGGGAAGGTTGCCCCTGCTCCGGGAGGCGGAAGCAAGGGGAATAGCGGTGTGGAGCGAGATAGAACTGGCCTGGAGATACGCGCGCGGGCCCCTCGTCGCCGTCACCGGCACCAACGGCAAGACCACGACTGTGAGCATGATCGAGGCGATCCTTAAGGAGGCGGGCATGCCGGCCGTGGCGGCGGGGAACATAGGGCATCCCCTGGTCGCCGCGGTGGAGGAAGCGGGGCCGGGAGATCCCCTCGTGGTAGAAGTTTCCAGCTTCCAGCTCTATTACATACGCGAGTTCCGCCCCCGGGTTTCCGTGCTGCTCAACATCGCGGAAGACCACCTGGACTGGCACGAAAGCCTGGAGGATTACATAGCCTCCAAGAGCCGCATATGGAAAAACCAGCGCGGGGAGGAGTGCGTGGTGTGCAATCTCGACGACCCCTTGTGCCTGCAGGCGGTGAAGGACGCCGAGGCGCAACTGTTATATTTTTCCAGAAAGGACAAGGAGGAGGCCGAGGTCTTTCTCCGCGAAGGGACGCTCTATTGCCGCGCTTCCCTACAGGGCGGGGAGGGACGGGAGCCGCTGCCCGTCATGCGCGCCGAAGAGCTGCTCTTGCCCGGGGAACATAACCTGGAGAACGCCATGGCCGCCACGGCGGCCGCCATGGCCTTGGGCGCTGGCAGCCGGGCGGCGGGAGAAGCCCTGCGCGGCTTTCGGGGACTTGCCCACCGCCTGCAGATGGTGGGGGAGCACGGGGGGGTGCGCTTCTACGACGATTCCAAGGCCACCAACCCCCACGCCGCCGCGCGGGCCCTGGGCGCCTTCACGCAGCCCCTCCTGGTGATCCTGGGAGGGAGGAACAAGGGATTGCCCTTCGGGCAGCTTGCGGAGATGCTGTCCGAACGCTCGCAGGCGGGGAGGCTGAGGATGGTCTACGCGGTGGGGGAGGCGGCGGCGGAGATAACTTCCGTGTTGTCCGCCGTGCGGCCGCCCCTGCCCTTGCGGAGCATGGACCGTCTGGAGGAGGTTTTTTCCGATCTGCCGGAAACGGCGAGGCCGGGGGACGTGGTCCTCTTCAGCCCGGCCTGCGCCTCCTTCGACCGTTACCGGGATTACAGGGAACGCGGCAAGCATTTCCAGCAACTGGTAGAGAAGTACCGGAGGTCTGCCTATGGGTGAGCGCGGACATGCCCGTGCGGAACAGCCAAGAGGACGCCGTCCGCCGGAAGCCCTGGTGGAAGCCAGGAGGCGTGCGGCGGAGAGGGAGGCCCGAAAGAACGCCACCTTTCGTCCCCAGGGGGGCTCCAGGGTGATCCCGCTGAAGGACAGGACCAGGAGGTCCCGCAAGGCGGGTTTCACCGGCACCGACTACACCCTGCTGGCCGTGGTCATGCTCATGTCGCTATACGGGATGGTCATGATCTTCTCCGCGAGCTCGGGGGCCGCCCTGCACAATTACGGGTCGAGCTATTACTTCATCGTCCGCCAGGCCGCGTGGTTCGGGGTGGGGATGGTGGCCATGGCGGCGCTGGCCAACACCGACTACCGGAAGCTACTGAAGGTATCGCCGCTGCTGGTAGCCGTCTCCCTGGCGGCGCTCGCCGCCGTTCTCCTCTTCGGCAAGGAGGTCTATGGATCCAAGCGCTCCCTGGAGCTGGGGCCGCTGGTGATGCAGCCTTCGGAGCTGGCCAAGCTGTCCATACTTCTCTTCGCCGTCTCGTGGTACGGGAGGGAAAAGGGACGCCTGGAAAGCTGGCGGGAAATCTGCATGCCGGTCCTCGCCGTCACCGCCGCGGCCTGCCTGCTGATCATTCTCGAACCGGACCTGGGCAGCATGCTCATCGTGGGGCTTTCCGCTTTTGCCGTGCTCTTCCTCTCGCACGCGAAGCGCGGCAAGATATTCGCCCTTGCCCTGGCGGGCATGGGGCTGACGGCGTTTTTCATCTTTATCTCCCCCTACCGCAGGGCCCGCTTCATCGCCTTCCTGGATCCCTGGAGCGCTCCGCGGGAGGGCGGCTTTCACATCATCCAGTCCCTTTTGGCCCTGGGCTCTGGAAGGGTGGCCGGCCTGGGACTGGGGATGAGCCGCCAGAAGTTCTTCTATCTGCCCAACGCGCACACTGACTTCATCTTCTCCATCATCGGCGAAGAGCTGGGGTTGGTGGGATCGCTGGCCGTCATCGCGCTCTTCGCCGTTTTTATCTACCTGGGGTTGAAGATCTCGCGGGGAGCCGGGGACGGTTACGGGCGCCTGCTGGCCATGGGCATCACCTGCCTCATAGGCGCGCAGGCCTTGGTCAACATGGGTGCGGCCTGCGGGGTGATGCCCATCACCGGGATCACCCTCCCCTTCTTCAGCTACGGTGGCTCTTCACTGGTGATTTGCCTCTCCCTGGCCGGTATACTCGTAAGCGTTTCACGGCGGGGTGGGACTGCGCGGCCCGGAATGGACAGGAGGAAACGGCGTGAGAGTGGCGATATGCGGCGGGGGAACCGGAGGCCACCTCCATCCCCTTCTCGCGGTGGCCGAGGAGCTCGTATCGCGTGAGGGAGCGGAGGTGACCCTGTACCTCAACCGCAAGGCTCCCAGCGCCGCCGGCATGCCGCGGTGCCGTTTGGTGACCCTGAAGGTGAGCGGCTTCGCCCGCCGTTTGCGGCGGGAAAACGCGCGGGCGGCGCGGGAGCTCTTCCGCGCCACGCGGGAATGCCGGTCGGATATGCGCCGCCAGCTGCCGCGGGTCGCAGTGGCTTTCGGGGGTTACGCCAGCGTCCCGGGAGCCCTGGCCGCGCTCAGCTTGCGCGTCCCCCTGGTGCTCCACGAGCAGAACGTGATACCCGGTTCCGCCAATCGCCTGCTGGCCCCCCTGGCCAGGAGGATAACCGTCTCCTTTGCGGATACCCTGGACGTGTGCCCGGGTTGGCGGAACAAGGCGGTGGTTACCGGAAATCCCCTCCTGAAGAGGGGTGAAGGCCAAGAGGACCCTTACCGGTACTTCGGGCTGGCCGAGGGAAGGAAGACGCTGGCGGTGGTGGGAGGCAGCCAGGGGGCGGCCTCGCTCAACCGCGCGGTACTGGGAGCCCTTCCTGCCTGGAAGGACCGCCGCGACCTGCAGGTCCTGCACGCGGTGGGAAGGGACAAGTACCAGGATTTCATGGCCGAGGCGGCGAAAGTGGACTACGGCGGGCTGATCTACCGTCCGCTGGGTTTCGTGGAGCGCATGGACCTGCTCTACCGGGTGGCGGATCTGGTGGTCTGCAGGGCGGGGGCAGCGACCGTGGCGGAGCTGGCGGCCGCCGGGCGTGGGGCCATCCTGGTCCCCTACCCCTATGCCACCGCCTCCCACCAGGACGCCAACGCCGAGGTGCTGCGGCGTCGCGGCGCGGCGGTGGTGGTTCCCGACGGCGAACTGGACGGCGATCGCCTGCGGGAGGAGGTCGATAGGCTGCTGGCCGAGGAGGGAAGGCTGCGGGAGATGGGGGAAGCGGCGCGAGGCGAAGCGAAGCCGCAGGCCGCATCGCATGTCGCTGAGATCGTGATCGCCCTGGCCGAGGAGGAGAAGTGAGGCAGCGGGAAAGGGTGCATTTCGTGGGGATCGGCGGCGCGGGAATGAGCGCCATAGCCGCCGTGCTCCTGGCCAAGGGGGTTGAGGTGAGCGGCTCCGATCTCAAGGAGACGCGCAACACGGTACGCCTGGGCGAGCTGGGTGCGCGGGTCCACATCGGCCACCGGCCGGAGAACGTGGAGGGAGCGGACATCGTGGTGGTTTCCTCCGCCGTCCCGGAGCGGAACAGGGAACTCGCCCGCGCCCGCGAGCTTTCCCTGCCCGTGCTCCCCCGGGCGGCCATGCTCGCGCGCCTCATGGATGAAGGGAAGGGCATAGCGGTGGCCGGCACCCACGGCAAGACCACCACCACGTCCATGGTGGCCATGATCCTCGCCCAGGCGGGCATGGATCCCACCTATGTGGTGGGCGGCGAGCTGAACGACGTGGGGAGCAACGCCCACGCGGGCAGCGGCGAGTACGTGGTGGCGGAGGCAGATGAGAGCGACGGCTCTTTCTTGCTGCTGAAGCCCTGGGCAGCGGTAGTCACCAACGTGGAGGCGGACCACCTGGATTTCTTCGGCGATCCCCGGAGGGTGCAGGAGTATTTCGCACGCTTCGTCTCCCTGGTGGATCCGCACGGCGTGGTGGTCTTGGGGGGAGACGATGCAGGCGCGCGTTCCTTGCTGGGGAAGAGCGGCGCCAGGCAGGTCACCTTCGGCGGGGGAGAGGACAGCGACTACCGCTTCCGGGACCTGCAGCTCTTTGCGGGGGGCAGCTCCTTCCGGGTGTCTGCGCGCGGCGAGGAGCTCGGTGGGATGGAACTGGAAATACCGGGGCTGCACAACGTGTACAACGCCCTGGCGGCCACCGCCCTCACCCATACCCTGGGAGTGGATTTCGACGCCATCGCCGGCGCCCTCTCCTCCTTCAAGGGGGTCAGGCGCCGCTACCAGCGGGTGAGCGAGGTGGCTGGGGTGAGGATCGTCGACGATTATGCCCACCATCCCTCCGAGGTCGTGTCCACCCTCGAGGCCGCCGCCCTGGAAAGGGAGCGGCGGCTCGTCTGCCTCTTTCAGCCCCACCGCTATTCGCGCACGGCGGCCCTCTGGAAGGAGTTCGGGAGCGCCTTCTCCCGTGCCGACCTCCTCATCCTGACGGACGTCTATGCCGCCGGGGAGGATCCCCTTCCGGGGGTGGACGGCAAGCTCATCGTGAACGCCGTCCTGGAAGCGGATCCCGCGAAGCAGGTGGTTTATGTGCCGAGAAGGTCGTCGCTGGGCGAGGCGGCCCTGCGCTTCATCCGCCGCGGGGACCTGGTCCTGACCATGGGCGCCGGCGACATATCCCTCTGCGCCACGGAGATCGCGGATCTCCTGCAGGACAGGGGTGAGAACGGTGTCCGGGGATGAGCGCGCGGAGCGCGTCCTCGCCGTGAAGGGCAGGCTCGAGGGAAGGTTGAAGGGGGGGCTGGAAGAAGGAGTCCACTTGTCGGGGTTCACCTCCTTTCGCATCGGGGGGCCCGCGGACTTGCTGGTCATACCCAAGGGCAGGGAGGATCTCGCGCTGGTTTCCCGGGCCCTGGTGGAGGAGGGGGCTGATTTCCTGGTATTGGGGAGGGGGAGCAACCTACTGGTTTCCGACGACGGCTTCCGTGGGGTGGTGATCTACCTCTCCCGCGGCATGAGGAGAATACGCGTGAAAAATAAATATGAAGTTGAGGTAGAAGCAGGCTGTGACCTCAACGCTTTGATTAGGCATTGCATGGAGTGCGAGATATCCGGCCTGGAGGAGCTTTCCGGCATACCGGGCAGCGTGGGCGGCGCCGTGCGCATGAACGCCGGTGCCCGGGGGGTCTCTTTCGGTGAGCGGGTGGGCGAGATAAGGCTGTTGCGCCTAGGAGAGAGTGACGTGGAGGAGATATGCCTGGGACGGCAGGAAGCCGGTTTCGCCTACCGGGATGCCCGGGGGGTGGAAGAGGGGGACATCATCTATGAGGTCTCGCTCGAGCTCGAGAAGGGAGACAGGGAGAGTTCGCGCATGAAGTGCGAGGAGGCGATGTCCTGGCGCAGGGAGAGCCAGCCCTTGGGGCAACCGTCGGCGGGGAGCGTCTTCCTCAACCCGGAGGGGGGGTCGGCGGGAGAGATAATCGACAGGTGCGGCCTGAAAGGGGCGCGGGTCGGGGAGGCCATGGTCTCGCCCAAGCACGCCAACTTCATCGTCAACCTGGGCAGGGCCTCCGCGGAGGACGTGCGGGCGCTCATCGGCAGGATAAAGGAGGAAGTGCTGCGCAGGGAGGGAGTGGAGCTGCGCGAGGAAATAAGGATGGTGGGTTTTCCGGGCGGTGAAAGATGATGAAGAGGGTGGCCGTGCTCAAGGGGGGCGTTTCGAGGGAGCGTGAGGTTTCCCTGCGCTCGGGAGCGGCCGTCGCCGCGGCCTTGCGTAAGCGGGGCCACGAGGTAAGGGAGGTGGACCTGGGGCCCGCGATGGCGGAGCAACTGCTGCCCTTGCAGGGGAGCGTTGACGCGGCCTTTCTGGCCCTGCACGGGCGCCTGGGGGAGGACGGCACCGTGCAGGGGCTCCTGGAACTTCTCGCTATCCCCTACACCGGTTCCGGGGTCCTGGCCAGCGCCCTGGCCATTGATAAACGCATGTCCAAGCGCGTCTTCCGGGCTCATGGCATCCCGGTCGCTGACGACGTGACGATAACCGCCGCGGAGATAGCCGCCTCAGGGTTGCAGCGGGCGGCGGAGGGAATCGCCGTGGACCTCGGTTTCCCCTGCATCGTGAAGCCGAACTGCGAGGGGTCCACCCTGGGGACCTTCCGGGTGCGCAACACGGAGGAGCTCGAGGAAGCCCTTAGGGGCGCCCTCGCCTACGACCGGCTGCTTCTGGTGGAGAGGTTCATAGAGGGAAGAGAGATGACGGTGGGCCTCCTGGGGGACGAACCTATCGTCCTGCCCGTCCTGGAGGTAGTGGCCAGCAAGGGTTTTTACGATTACGAGTGCAAGTACACCCGGGGCATGACCGAGTACCTGGTACCCGCACCCATACCCGAGAGCCTCTCAAGGGAGTTGCAGAGGCTGGCGGTGCAGGCACACAACGCCCTGGGTTGCGAGGGGGTGTCCCGGGTGGATTTCATGCTCGACGAAAGGGGCGGCGCCTTTTGCCTGGAGGTGAACACCATACCGGGCATGACCGAGTTGAGCCTGGTGCCCAAGGCGGCGGCGGCGATGGGCTATTCCTTCGAGGACGTGGCGGAGATCATCCTCTCCACCGCGCGCCTCAAGGTGGACCGGACCGGATGCGGTGGTGGGCCGGGACAGGAGGAGGGGAATGAGCCGGGGGCTTGAGGGCCGGGCAGACGCGGGAAGGGCACGCCCGCAGAGGGACCGGGAAGCGGCTTTCCGGGAGCCGCCGGCCAAGGCTTCCGCCAGACCGGCTGCGAGGAGAAGGGGTGAGCCGAAAAAGGAGGGACAGCCCGGCGAGGTCCGCCGGCGAGCGAAGGCAAGGACGGCACGCGAGGGGAAGGAGCAGAGGCTCTCTCCGGTTGAGGGCGGGAGGAGGTGCGAGGTAGTCCGCCTGCACCACGAGGCGGCGCATCGCCCGCGCCCCCGGAGCCTTGCGGCCGTGCGGCCGGGAGAGGCGGGACCCCGCGGGCGGGAGAGGGAGGGGGATGCGAGGGCGGAGAAGACCGCGTCACGCGTGTGGGTGAGGACGGCGCTGACCGCGCTGCTCCTGGCCTCGCTCGTCCTGATGTTGTGGGTATACATGTACACCGGGGTGCTTAACGTGAAGGCGGTAGAGGTGAGGGGCAACCACCGGCTGGACGCGGCCTACCTGCGCGCTCTGTCGGGGATCACCTCGCAGACCCATCTCTTGAGGATGGATGTGGGCGCGGTTGAGAGAGCCATTCTTTCCGAGCCATACGTGGCTGAGGTGAAGGTCTCGCGCCGCTTTCCCTACACCGTGATACTGCAGGTGCGGGAGAAGGAACCGCTGGGGGTGATCGTGCAGAACGGCAAGTATCACCTGGTGGACGCGGAGGGGATGGTCCTGGAGAGCCGCGATGCACCCGGGGAAGGGCTGGTGGAGATACGGTGCAGCGAGCCCCGGCTTCTCTACCCCGGAGTGATCCTTGAGGATGCGAACTTCCCGGGTTACGCCGCTTTGCTCCGTGACATGCCCCAGGGCTTGCGCGAGGTGACGGTGGCCACGGGTTTTCAGGAGGGCGAGGGGTTCTTTTTGGAGTCTGCGGGGACCAGGATAATCATAGGGAGCATCGAAGAGGTTTCCCGCAAGCTCGAGATAGCCTTTTTCGCCCTGCAGGAGCTCGTGCCGCGCCACGGAAAACTCGCGTACGTCGACGTCACCTACCCCGATTACCCTGCTATAAAACCGGCCGAGTGAACAAGGGTCGAGCATGGCGCGCGTCGCACAAGGCCCTTCGCTGCCCTTTTATTTATGGTTCTTATGGTTCCGCCCTGCGAGCACGGGCAGCCAGGGTGGCGGCTCCCATTCTTCCGGCTTCGGCATCTGCATCGGTCCACCCAAAGCGAGGGGAAGCGGCAATATTTATATCGAGACTTTATGCTTAAGCAATTTTCCAAGTATAATGTTTTCGTATAGGTATATGATATAGTTTGACAACGGTGAGGCGGGCTTTGGCAAGGGAAGGCCATCCCGCGTCGCGGGGAAATGGAGGAGAGCGGAAAACGTTTATTTGAGGCGGAAAATGGGCTGCGGCGTTGAGGGGCGGCGAGAAAACACAGATCGCATTAATGGGTAAATATGTAAAAGGGGCGGAATGAGGAAGGATATAGAGACGGGGTTGTCGTAGTTTGAGTTTAGCAGGGCGGGAAATATATGATAGATAAAAGGAGCGCCCTCGGAGAAGTTTAAAGTGGTGGTTTAGGATTTGTGAGCACGCCTCGCGGAAGATTTCTGTAGGGGCAACGGATAAAGGAGGGACTGGAAATGCCGGAGACCGCGACCAATTACCTAGCGGTAATCAAAGTGGTTGGCGTGGGTGGAGGCGGGACCAACGCCATAAACCGCATGATCGATTCCGGGCTCAAGGGAGTTGAATTCGTGGCCATAAACACCGATGCCCAGGCCCTCCTAATGTCCGACGCCGATGTCAAGGTGTACATCGGCGGCAATATCACCCGGGGATTGGGAGCGGGTTCCAATCCCGAGATAGGGGAGCAGGCGGCGTTGGAGAACCGGGAGGCCATCGCGGAATCCATAAAGGGCGCGGACATGGTCTTTATCACCGCCGGCAAGGGGGGAGGCACGGGCACGGGAGCCTCTCCCATAGTGGCGGAGATCGCCAAGGACCAGGGCGCCCTGACCATCGGGGTGGTCACCAAGCCCTTCTCCTTCGAAGGCCGCAAACGCGCGCAGCAGGCGGAAGCGGGCATCGATAAGTTGCGCGAGAAGGTGGATACCCTGATCATCATCCCCAACGACCGCCTGCTGGAGGTGGCGGAACAGAAGACCTCCATCATCAACGCCTTCCGTATGGCGGACGACATCCTGCGCCAGGGAGTTCAGGGGATCACCGACCTCATCACCGTGCCGGGGCTGATAAACCTGGACTTTGCGGACGTGCGCACCATCATGTCCAACGCCGGCTCGGCCCTCATGGGCATTGGAACGGCTTCCGGCGAGAACCGGGCCTCGGAGGCCGCGCGCTCCGCCATCTCCAGCCCGCTGCTGGAAGCCTCCATCGAGGGCGCGAAGGGGATCCTGCTCAATATCTCGGGCGGTTCGGACCTGGGGCTGTTCGAGGTGAACGAGGCGGCGGAGATCATCGCCAGCGTGGCCGACGCCGACGCCAACATCATCTTCGGCGCGGTCATCGATGATTCCCTGGGAGACGAGCTGAAGGTGACGGTGATCGCCACCGGGTTCGAGTTCGGAACGGCTGCCTCACGTCCCGGTCGCAAGGCCGCTAAGGCGGAGGCACCCCCGGAAAAGACCGTGGTCTTCGAGTCCGAGGAACTGGACATACCGGTCTTTCTCCGCAATAAATAGTAGCGGGCGGAGAGCGGTACACGGGCACTCCCGGCCTCGAAGAGCCGGCCTGACAGTTAGCGAGGCGGCTTGCGGTAAGCCGCTTCCTATTTTTTAGGCGCAGAAGGAGCAAGGAGCGTGCAGGCAGCAGGATCGGAGAGCGGCGGCGCGGTGGGGGGCGCGAAGGTGGATGGAGTACTGGGCGAGGAGCTGGGTAATGTTGCCAGGCCCGGGCGTTATCTGGGCATAGAGGTGAACGCCTACCGCAAACCGTTCGCCGGCGATGGGCTGAAGTGCGTCCTCGTCTACCCCGATGTCTACGAGATAGGGATGTCCCATCTCGGGCTGGCCATCCTCTATGAGGAGATCAACGAGCGCCCGGATGCCATGGCCGACCGCGCCTACCTGCCCTGGGTGGATATGCAGGAGCGCATGGCGGCGCGGGGCATCGCCCTCTTCGGGCTGGAGAGCAGGGTTCCCCTGCGCCACTTTGACATGGTGGGCATCACCCTGCAGCACGAGTTGACCTACGCCAACGTGATACGCGTGCTGCAGCTTGCGGGGATACCCCTGCAGGCGGGGCAGCGCGGGGAGGAAACCCCCCTGGTGGTGGGCGGGGGCCCCGGAGCCTATAACCCCGAACCGCTGGCCGAGGTCTTCGACCTCCTGGTGCTGGGCGACGGGGAGGAGGCGATACACGAGCTCCTGGATGCGCTGGCTGCCTGGAAAAAAAAGGGGAAAAAGGACCGGGAGGGCTTCTTGCGGGAGTGCGCCTCGCTCCCCGGCGTGTATGTCCCCTCGCTGTACCGCGTCTCCTTCCACCCGGACGGCACTGTCCGCGACATCGTGGCGGAGCGGGGAGCCCCCCTGCCGGTGCGCCGGAGAGTGGTCAGGGACTTGAACGAGCACCGCCTGCCGCGGCGGCCGCTTATCCCCCTGGTGGAATCGGTGCACGATCGCTGCAGCCTGGAGGTCTTCCGGGGATGCACCCGCGGCTGCCGTTTCTGCCAGGCGGGGATGCTCTACCGCCCGGTCAGGGAGAGAAGGGCGGAGTTGCTCCGTCGCTGGGGAATGGAGATGATCGAAAACACGGGTTGCGACGAGCTGTCGCTGTCCTCGCTCAACAGCGCGGATTATTCCTGCATAATGCCACTGGCGGAAGGGCTTGCGCGCGAGCTCGAGGAGAGGCGGGTCGCGCTCTCGCTTCCCTCGCTGCGCACCGACACCTTTTCGGTGGAGCTTGCTTCCCGGTTGCGCAGGGTGAAGCGCACGGGGCTGACCTTCGCGCCCGAAACGGCTTCGCCCGGCCTGCGCGCCATGATGAACAAGAAGGTTACGGACGAGGACCTGCTGGCTGCCGTAGCCTCCGCTTACCGGGAGGGCTGGCGGAGGGTCAAGCTCTATTTCATGGTGGGTTTGCCGGGGGAGGAAGAGGAGGACGTGGAGGCCATACCCCTGCTGGTGCGGCGCATCATGCGCGAGGGTGACGAGGGAAGGCCGCTGCGGGGAATGCGCCTCGCGGTGAGCGTCTCCACTTTCGTTCCCAAGCCACATACGCCCCTGCAGTGGGCGCGCCAGATGTCCCTTTTCGAGGTGGCGCGCAGGCACTTCATCCTCAAGGAGGGGCTGCGCATGAAAGGGGTAACCCTGCGCTGGCACTCACGCGAGATGTCCTACCTGGAGGGGATGCTGGCTCGCGGCGACCGGCGCCTGGCACCGGCGGTGGTGGCCGCTGCCCGCGAGGGTTGCCTGGACAGCTGGAGCGAGTTCTTCTCCTGGGATCGCTGGAAGAGGGCCCTGGAGGCGGAGGGGCTGGATGCCGCCTGGTACGTGGAGAGGGAGCGGTCCAGCGACGAGGTCTTTCCGTGGGATCACCTTCGCGCCGGGGTGGAAAAGGCTTTCCTCTGGGAGGAATACGGAAAGGCGCTGCGGCGGGAGGAAACCCCCGACTGCCGCTTTGGGGAATGCACTTCCTGCGGGGCCTGCGAGGCGCCCGGAGTGGGGAATGTCCTTGCCAAGGAGGAGGGTTGAAGCGCGTTCTGGTAAAGTTTTACAAGAAAGGTGACGCCAGGTTTCTCTCCCATCGCGAAACCATGCGTGCACTGGAAAGGGCGCTGCGGCGGTCGGGCGTCGCGCTGGTCTTCACCGAGGGGTACAACCCGCGTCTCAGGATGAGTTTCTCTCCCGCACTCCCCCTGGGCGTGGCCGCCGAGGCGGAGTACCTCGAGGTTTCCGTGGGTGAGGAGCCTGACCTGCAGGCGGCGCGGGAAAGCATGGACCGCTCACTTCCCCTCGGGCTGGGAATCGTTTCCATGCAAGTCCTGCCGCCGCATATGCCCCGCCTTTCGCGCTGGACTCGTTACGGGCTTTACCGCGTCGAGGCCGACGGCAGCCGCTTTCACCTGGCGTTGCGCTTGAGCGGAGAGGGAGAAGGCAGGTTGAAGGAGGCGCTGGTGCGGTTGGGGGAATATTTGCGGAGGGACCTGCAGGGCGGCGAGGTCACCAGGGTCGGGATCTACGCCTCCCGTGAAGAAGTTGCCGAGGAGGTAGCGGGGCCGCTTTACCTATACCGTGGAAGGGAAGGTGAACTGGAAGTGATGCAGGGTGGCCATAAAGAATAAGCTCAAGGCGGGATCCGTGGAGGTGCGCAAGGCCTCCCCGGTGGCGAAGGAGATCGCAGTAGCCTCCTACGAGAACGAGACGCGGGTGGCGGTGCTCGAATCGGGTGCGCTGCAGGAGATCTTCGTGGAGCACTCCGACCGGCGCTCCATCGTGGGCGACATCTACAAAGGCAGGGTGCAGAACGTCCTTCCGGGCATGGAGGCGGCCTTCGTGGACATAGGGCACAACCGCAACGCCCTCCTCTACGTGGGCGACATCTACCTGGAAGGAAAGAGGCAGGGAGAGAGGCCGGCGATCACCAGGCTGCTGAAACCGGGACAGCAGGTGGTGGTGCAGGTGACCAAGGATCCCATGGGCGGGAAGGGAGCGCGCCTGACCACCTACCTCTCCATACCCGGCCGTTACCTGGTCCTCCTGCCGCAGGCGAAGACGGTGGGCATCTCGCATAAGCTGGGCGAGCAGGAGCGCGAGCGCCTCCGCGTGCTGGTGGAGGAGGTGCGGCCGCGGGACACGGGTCTCATAGTGCGCACGGCGGCCAAGGAAGCCGAGGCGGCGGAGCTGCGCAAGAGCCTGGCCTACCTGGGGAGGGTCTGGCACCAGGTGCACAGGGCGGCCGAAAAGAAACGCGCGCCCGCCGTCCTCTACCGGGAGCCGGAGCTCGAGATCAAGGTGATCAGGGACGTCATGGACAAGACCTTCGACCGCATCCTGGTCAACAGCCACCGTGTCTACCGCCGCGTCAGGCATTACCTGAAGACGGTGGCGCCGGACCTGGCGGAGCGGGTGTTGCGTTACACGGGCGAGACGCCGCTTTTCGAGGCCCTTGGCATCAACGCCCAGATAAAGGAGGCCTTGCGGCGCGAGGTCCCCCTGCCCTCCGGCGGTTACATCGTCATAGATTCCACCGAGGCCCTCACCGCCATAGACGTCAACACCGGCAGGTACGTGGGCGACAAGTCGCTGGAGGAAACCGTGCTGCGCACCAACATCGAGGCGGTTTCGGAGGTGGTCCGCCAGTTGCGGCTGCGGGACATAGGGGGCATCATCATCATCGATTTCATAGACATGAACGAAGCGCGCAACCGCAGGGCGGTGCTCAAGGCCCTCCATCAGGAGCTGGAAAAGGACCGCACCAAGACCTACGTGGTGGAGCTCACCAAGCTGGGGCTGGTGGAGATGACGCGCAAGAACGTTTCCGAGGGCCTGCTGGAGGCTTTCGGGGAGAAGTGCCCCGTGTGCGAGGGCAGGGGCATCGTCTTCCGGGAGCCATGATGCGCGGAGGCGCGGGGGGGCGGGAGAATGAAAAAGGGCAGGAAGGCAGGTGAAGCGGAAGGGCGCGAAGAGGGGGATGAGCGCTCCCGTGCGGGGCGCCGGCGCAGGCGCCGCAAGGGGACCGCTCTCCTCGTCACGGGATTAGCGCTGGTCCTCGCCGGCCTCATGACGCTGGCAGGCGTGTTCGCCTACATCCATTACACCAACCGCCGGGCGGCTTCCGCCCAGCAGGAGCTCTTCCGTGCGTGGGAGGAACGGCCCCTCTCCCCCGGCGAGGACGAGGTGGCGGTGGGAGACGGGATAGCGCGGCTGATAGTGCCGCGCATAGGCCTGGACGCCATCGTGGTGGAGCTGTGGGGCCTGGATGACAGCGAGAACCTGAAACGGGGCCCGGGGCACATCCCCGAAACCGCCTATCCGGGGGAGGAAGGCAACTGCGTCATTTCCGGGCACCGCACGACATATGGCGCGCCTTTCCGGCACATCGAACAGCTGGAGCCCGGTGACGAGATAATCCTGGAAACGGCCGGCCACCGCTTCATCTACCTGGTCTACGGGCAGAAGATAGTGTCTCCGTCCGACCTCAGCGTGCTGGAACAGGAAGGGGAGCCCAAGGTGACCCTCACCGCGTGTCACCCGTGGTATAGCGCGGCGCAGCGCATCGTGGTCATGGGGGAACTGGCGACGAGCGAGGACCTTGCAGGCGGGAGCCCGTAAGCGCCTCCACGCGGTGGAAAGAGGCGAAAAGCCAGGTAAAAGGGCATAAAAAGGAGACCGGAAAGTGGGCAGGCTTTCCGGTCCGGGCCAAAACTCACTCGGCGTAGACATTTTGGCAATTCTTATAATCGGCATTCCCGTGGAAATACTTTATACCCCCTGCCCACGGATACGCGGATTGTCCCGCGAGCGGCAAGTCCGCGGGAGGCGCACCCCCTTCCCGGAAGGCCCGCGCCCTCGGGAGGACGGCGGAGCGAAATCCCGCCCGCGGTCATGGGGCGGGACCGGACCATTAAAGTATATATATTTTATGTCGATATATAAGTCGGACTTTGAGAACCGAATACCCCTGTAGGTGATAAAGGCAAACTCTTCCGAAAGGGGAGGGCGCAAAGCCATGGGTCTAAGACCGCGAGAGCGGTTATGATCGCCAGGCTGCCGCCTCCAAAGCGACGCCCTTTCCCAAGCGGAAAGGGCGGTTCGTTTTAAAGGACGGGGAGAGTTGCCACCAGCCCAGGGGACGAAGGGGGAGATACAAATGAAAGGGCTCACTCGGTGGCAAACGGGCATGATAACACCGCTGGTGACCTTCTTCCTGATGCTGGCCGTGCTGCTTCCTGCAGGCTTTGCGGGAGGGACGGCGGCGGCGGCGGTGAACGTCACCGCGGAAGAGGCGCGCATGGTGGAGCTGGTGAACCGGGCGCGTAACGACGCCGGTCTGCCCTCCCTGTACATCGAACAGCAGCTCACCGACTTCGCGCGCTCCTACTCCAGCGAGATGATCCAGTACAATTTCTTCGGGCACGTGTCGCCGGTCTCCGGCACCCTGCAGCAGCGCATCGCGGCCCGGGGCATAACCGGGTGGACCCTGGCCGGGGAGAATATCGCCAAGGCACCCAACGTGGACGTGGCCTTCCAGGCCCTCATGAACAGCGCTTCCCACCGCGCGAACATCATGCGGCCGGAGTTCAACTGCATAGGCGTGGGCGTGGTGCGCGGGCCGGACGGCCTCTACATCACCCAGGAGTTCATGCGTTTCTCCAATGTCCCCTCGACCGCGGAGCGGCCGGGGACGGTTGGCGTGGCGCCGCCTGCGGGCTCCTCCAACGCCTTTGATACCTACGTGCTCCTCATGAACCCCAACGACCAGGCCACCGCGGTCCGCGTTACCTTCCAGGGAGAGGACGGCAGCAACAAGACGTTCCGCTATACCGTGGGAGCCTTCTCCCGCTGCACCATACCCATGAGGGACACGGCGGGTAGGGGGAGCTTCGCGGTGCAGGTGAGCAGCGACCTTCCCGTCCTGGCCGAGCGCGCCATGTACTTCGACTTCAACGGGAAGAAAGGGGGATCGGATTCCATCGGCACGCCGGCGCCCTCCACTACCTGGTACTTCGCCGAAGGCTACACCGGCGATAGTTTCGATACCTGGGTGGTGCTCCAGAACCCCAACTACGCTACGACGGCGGCGACCTTGAGCTTCATGCGCCAGGACGGGCAGGTGATCATCCGCCAGGTATCCATCGGGCCCCGGCAGCGCGCCACGGTGCACGTGGACGAGATACCGGGGCTGGAGGCGGCAGACGTCTCCACCCGGGTGGTCTCCGACCTGCCCGTGGTGGCCGAGCGCGCCATGTACTTTAACTACGACGGCAAGGATGGGGGCCATGCATCCATCGGCACGCCGGCGCCCTCCGACACCTGGTATTTCGCGGAGGGCTACACCGGCGAGAGCTTCGACACCTGGGTGTGCCTGCTGAACCCCAACGACGCGCCGACGGCGGCGACCCTGAGCTTCATGCGCTCGGACGGGCAGGTGATCAACCGCCAGGTATCCATCGGGGCCCAGCAGCGCGCCACGGTGCACGTGGACGAGATACCGGGGCTGGAGGCGGCAGACGTCTCCACCCGGGTGGTCTCCGACCTGCCCGTGGTGGCCGAGCGCGCCATGTATTTCAACTACCGGGGGCGGGGGGGAGGCCACTGCACCATCGGCGCCTCGAGCCTCAAGCCCGAATGGTACCTGCCGGAGGGATATACGGGCGAGGAGTTCGACGAGTACGTGCTCTTCCTCAACCCCCACAACGAGGCGGTCGCGGTGCGCGTGGTCTTCATGCGCCCCGACGGGATGCGGGTGGAGCGGCAGATAACCATAGCTCCCCACTCGCGCAGCACCATCCATGTCGACGAGGTGGAGGGGCTGCAGTCCACGGAGGTCAGCACCCAGGTGAACTCCTCTCTCCCCATCGTGGTGGAGCTGGCCGAGTACTTCAAGTACCGGGGGAAGTGCGACGGCAACAGCAGCGTCGGGGCAAACCAGCCCTCCACCGCCTGGTACTTCGCCGAGGGTTGCGTGCTCTGACCGGTTGAAGGACATCATAGAGGGGCCGCACGGTTCCGGCCGCGCGGCCCCTTCGCATACAAGTGTCAACACTTCGGGGCCAGGCCTCATTCGTTACCTTTTATAGGACCAAGGGGGACGCTCCGCCCCTCCCCAGACATACTTTGGGGTCAAACCGCGTTCATGTCTGAGAGGGGTCGTTCCTGGGGATGGAGGGCGT
>OGCI01000379.1_pt1 | contig 54156 bp, 64 predicted proteins | sample 1570021 | NCBI WGS metagenome assembly OGCI01 (sample SAMN06264664, study PRJEB24512) | hot springs metagenome | isolation source: Hot spring water | place: South Africa: Tshipise | collected 2015-06-21
GAATTTCACGAATTAACACTAATTAAAACCCAATCCCCAATATCCAATGAACAATTAACAATGTACAATGTATAATGAACAATTAAAAATTTCAAATGACTAATGACTAATGGCCAATGACCAACCCCCAACCACCAACCCCCAACCCCAAATTCCCCCATCCTCAACAAATTCTAATTTAAGTTTGTGAAGTATTAATTAAATTGTTCAAATGAAATGGTATGTATATTTTTATGTAACAATTAAAATGTTATATGATGATGCAAATATTTTTTCAATCATGGCTGCCTTTCATTTATTTATATGGAGTCGGCGGAATATTTTTCTTTAGTGGAATGTATATTGTAATTAAAAGCGGAGCATTGAACTTGAAGAAAAGAAGACATCGCTTCTGGTTGAAAATTTTATTAGGCGGCTTTTTCTTTTTTATGTTTATGCACGCTTTTCTAATAATAGCAGCACTATATCTTTGATAAATTTTGGAAAACTTTATGCCTTCAATTTACTATACCTGGTTGCCTTATATTTATCTTTACGGAGTAGGAGGTCTGTTTTTTTTAAGTGGTTTAATAATTGTTAAAAAAGCAGGTGGTTACAATCCACTAAATAAAAGACATCGTTATTGGTGGAAAGTAACAATATTCGGGTTCTTTTATTTTATGGTTCTTCACGCACTCATAATTTTAGCAGCATTATATCTATAAATAATTTACAGGGAATATGGAATCACATCACAGCTTAGGTACTTCAAGTGATTGGATTGTAATGGCAGTTTACTTCATTGCAATTTTAGCATTTGGAGCTTATTTCAGTAAATACAATAGGACAACAACAGATTTCTTTTTTGGCGGAAGAAGATTTGCCTGGTGGTTAATCGCAATGAGTATAGTTGCAACAGGTGTCGGAAGTCACAGTTTTATTAAATATTCTGCAAAAGGATTCGAAGCAGGATTTTCTTCTACAATGACTTACATAAACGATTGGTTTTTCGTTCCGTTCTTTATTTTCGGTTGGCTACCAATCATAGTTTATACTAAGATAAGATCTATTCCAGAATATTTTGAAAAAAGATTTTCTCCAATTACAAGATTTTTTGCGACATTCTTATTATTGCTCTATATGATTGGGTATGTAGGAATAGGTTTTTTGACTATGGGGAAAGCAATACTGCCACTGCTTCCTCCCGAATTTACAATTTTCGGTTTTCATTTTAATGTAACCCTGATGGGTTTAGTTATTGTGATAGCTTTAATAATAGGGATATATATTACTTATGGTGGTCAAACAGCCGTAATATTTACAGATTTATTACAGGGATTCATTCTGATCTTTACGGGCTTTTTAGTGTTTTTACTTGGGATAGATTATTTAGGTGGTTTCGGAGTATTCTGGAATTTATTACCAACAGAATGGAAATTACCTTTTGCGCATTTTAACAATCCTCCCGGATTTAATTTTGTTGGAATATTCTGGCAGGATGGAGTCGCCGGCTCAGTCGGATTTTTATTTATGAATATGGGATTAATTATGCGATTTATGGCTTGTAAAAGTGTTGATGAAAGCAGAAAAGCAGCTACTTTCAATATTCTTTTTATGCTTCCACTATCTGCAATAGTCGTAGGGAATGCTGGCTGGATTGGAAAAGCCATTTCTGTAGCTAATCCATCTGTCGTTCCACCTGATACAAATCCTGATGCAATTTTTGTGGTTGTGGCAAACATAATTTCTCATCCCGGTGTTTTCGGTTTTATAATGGCAGCTTTAACCGCTGCACTTATGTCAACAGTGGATACTTTACTTAATGCAACCGCTGCAGTTTATATAAATGATATTCACAGACCAGTAAAAAAATGGCTGACCAAAAAGATTCAATCGTGGAAAGAAGAAGATAAAGAAGAATTGTTTTCAGCAAGAATAGCAACTGCGATATTCACATTTCTTGGAGTACTAACTGTAATTCCATTTAGTAAATTTCCAACTGTATATGAAGCTCACGGTTATTTTCATTCCACACTTACTCCCCCGCTTGTTGTAGCAATATTTCTCGGAGTTTTCTGGAAAAGATTCAGTAATTCTTCAGTTATCGGAACTCTTGTCGGAGGAGTCGCATTGATGATATTAGGAATGTATTATCCGCGACCATTGATTGAATTTTTTGATCACGGAACTGCATTCGATCCTAAGCATCCATACACTTATATAGGTGCGTTATACAATTTATTCGTTTGTGTGTTATTTGCAGTATTGACTACATTTACAATCAAACAGCAACTTAAGATTGTTGAAAAGATTAAAAATAGTCCTAATCATAGCTTGATAATGGCTTCGATGGTTGTTGCATCAATTGTGATATTTCTACTGATTGCTTTTAATTTATTGCCAATGATAGTGCTTGTAATACTTACTTTCATTATGGTCTTCTTCGTTGTGATTGTTTCAAATTATTATATTGAATATAATGAAGAAGAAAAAACGAATGGTTTAACTGTATGGTCAATCAACAAAGCAAAAGAATATTTCAAAGGCTCAAAGATTAACGATCGCGAAGGTGAAAAAATAAAAGTTAATTGGAAACTCAAAGAAGGTGAAGATGATACAATTCATTTCTCAAAAAACGATATGAAGCGAATGGCTGCTGAAGTTGGTGATTTAGTATATATTTCAGATACGAGGAAATATCTTGGTGGATTAAAATCCTGTCATACAGTATATGGCGAACCGCACGATGAAGATGGAGTTGTATATATCAGTAGAGAGCACGTTGAACAGGGTCAGTTCGTTAAAGGACATAAGCTAATTGCTGAAAAAGAAATGTAAAATAATTTATAATTGAAATATGAAATACTTGCAGATTTTAATAATTACTTTGATAATTCTATCTGGTCAATTCTCTGATTCATTTAGTCAAAGACTTGGAGAAGTTGAACCTGAAAAACCATTAGAAAAATTCCCTAACGGCGCATGGGGAATTGACATTATGTTTGGTGAATCAGGCTTCGGAATAGGTACTTTCATTCGACATCAATTAAACAATAAAGTAACTGGTTATTTCGATGTTTCATTTTCAGAAGCCAAAGATGAGCGTGAAATAGAATATTATGATTATTGGGGAAATTCATTCGTAATTGGTAAAAAAAACAGAATATTTCAAATTCCAATGTTTTTTGGATTACAATACAGAATTTTTGAAAATTCTATTGCTGAAAATTTAAGACCATATCTGAATTTTGGAACAGGACCGTGTCTTATAGTTACAACTCCGTACGAGGAAGAGTTTTTCAGAGCTTTCGGTCTTGCTAGCTCTCAATGGGCTTATGGCGGATATGTTGGACTTGGTGCTAATTTTGGTTTCGATAAATCAAGTCTCGTTGGTATGAATGTGAGATATTATTACGTCAAATTATTCGGTGACGGAGTTGAAAGTCTGTATTATAGATATCAAAAAAATCTTCAAGGACTTTACATTTCGCTTAATTTGGGAATAATGTACTAAAGTTTTTTATCTGGTAAATGAAAAAAAGAATTTACACTTTTTTATTATTCATTCTTTTCCACACTACTTTTCATTCACAAACTAATAATGTCAAGCCTTATGATTTTGTTAACGTTAAAGAAGTCATCCCAGATATTATAATTGAGCTGAGATATTTCGGTGAACATAATTTTATCGGTAGAAGAATAGAGGGCTATAACAAACCCATCTGCTATCTGACAAAAGCTGCAGCAGATTCACTTTCAAAAGTGCAAGAAGAATTGCGTAAATTCAATTTGACTTTGAAAATATATGATGGATATCGCCCACAGAGAGCTGTAAATCATTTTGTTGAATGGGCAAAAGATTTATCAGATACTTTGATGAAAAAAGAATTTTATCCGACAGTTGATAAAAAAAATTTGTTTCAGGACGGATATATCGCTGATAGATCATCCCATTCAAGAGGAAGCACTGTTGATTTAACGATTGTTCCTATTCCAATCCCAGAACAAGACAGGTTCAATAATTATTCAGAACTATGTGAATGCTATCTGCCATTAGAAAAACGATTTAAAGACAATTCAATAGATATGGGTTCGGGCTTTGATTGTTTTCATCCTATTTCACACACAATAAATAACAGTTTAGAATTAAATCAAAGAATCAACCGCCTGCTATTGAAAACAATAATGGAAAAATACGGTTTCAAGAACTATCCGCTTGAGTGGTGGCATTTCACCTTAATTAACGAACCATATCCTGACACATATTTCGATTTTCCTATCGAATGATATTCAAATCAAAATCTTAATTCTCAAAATTGATTTCTCATAGATTAGAATTCAACAAAGTCTATCACTATATCTAATTGAAGTTGTATGAAAAGACAAAAATTTTCAAACTTCGACATGATATAGCCAACGGATCAGACTAACAATTTAAGTTAAATTTAAGCTTAGAATTCAATCTTAGCAAGAATAAATAATACTTGTAAAACAAGCTCGATTTTTTTGTCTGTGGCATTAACTTTGCAAACGTTAGAAAACAAAAAATAAAAAAACGGAAGAAATATGAATATATCACACATTGAACACATAGGAATAGCGGTAAAAAATCTGCAAGAAAGTATTGATTATTATGAAAAAGTGCTTAATCTGAAATGTTACAAAATTGAAGAAGTAGCAGATCAAAAAGTTAAGACAGCGTTTTTTATGGTAGGTCAGACTAAAATCGAATTACTCGAATCAACTTCACCTGAAGGGCCTATAGGAAAATTTATTGAAAAGAAAGGCGAAGGAATTCATCATCTGGCATTTGCAGTAGATGGATTGGAAGAAGCACTTGAATTTGTAAATTCGAAAGGGGTGCAGTTAATTGACTCTAAGCCAAGAGCCGGGGCTGAAGGGTTAAATATTGCCTTTCTACATCCGAAATCAACTTTCGGAGTATTAACAGAATTTTGTGAAAAGCCGAAACAATAGAAAGTATTAAAAATGAGTCAGCAAGAAAAAATTAAAGAATTACTCGAATTAAGAGAAAAAGCCAGAATTGGTGGTGGACCCAAAAGAATTGAAGCACAACATAGAAAAGGAAAATTAACTGCACGCGAGAGAATTGATCTTCTGCTCGATGAAGGTAGCTTTGAAGAATTTGATATGTTCGTTTCACACAGATGTATTGATTTTGGATTAGCCGAAGAAACTTATTTATCAGATGGTGTTGTAACTGGATATGGAACTATTGATGGCAGAATCGTTTATGTATTCTCTCAAGACTTTACAGTATTCGGTGGCTCACTTTCAGAGATGTATGCTGCTAAAATTTGCAAGGTGATGGATAAAGCTATGAAAGTTGGAGCGCCAATAATAGGAATAAACGATAGTGGTGGAGCAAGAATTCAGGAAGGTGTAAAAAGTTTAGGTGGATATGCAGAAATATTTCAAAGAAATATAATGGCTTCTGGAGTAGTTCCACAGATTTCAGCAGTATTTGGTCCTTGCGCCGGTGGAGCGGTTTACTCACCTGCTCTAACTGATTTTATATTGATGTCAAAAGATACAAGCTATATGTTTGTTACAGGACCTAAGGTTGTAAAAACAGTTACTGGTGAGATAGTAACAGAAGACCAATTAGGCGGAGCAATGATTCACGGCACAAAATCAGGTGTTACTCATTTCGTAGCTGATAGTGAACAAGAAGGAATTGCTCTTATAAGAAAACTGCTGAGTTATATGCCACAAAATAACCTCGAAGATCCGCCAATAATGCCTTGCGATGATCCAATTGATAGGTTAGAAGATTCGTTGAATGAAATAATACCAGAGAATCCAAGTAAGCCTTATGATGTAAAAGATGTTATTCACGCTGTAGTAGATTATAATGAATTTTTGGAAGTGCAGAGACATTATGCCCCGAATATTGTAATTGGTTTTGCAAGATTTAATGGAATATCTGTTGGTATTGTAGCAAATCAACCGAATTATTTAGCTGGAGTATTAGATATAAATTCATCGAGAAAAGCAGCGAGATTCGTCAGATTTTGCGATGCTTTCAATATTCCTGTAGTTACTTTCGTAGATGTTCCGGGTTTCCTTCCCGGTACTACACAAGAGTATGGAGGAATTATAATTCACGGCGCAAAATTACTTTATGCATACGGAGAAGCAACTGTTCCGAAGGTTACAGTCATCCTTAGAAAAGCTTATGGCGGTGCGTACGATGTGATGAGTTCAAAGCACTTAAGGGGTGATATAAATTATGCTTGGCCTGGAGCAGAAATTGCTGTTATGGGTCCAAAAGGTGCAATCGAAATTTTATACAGTAAAGAGTATAAAGAAATAACTGATCTTGAAGCAAGAATGAAATTCCTTCAACAAAAAGAAGAAGAGTATAGACGAAAATTTACTACACCTTACGAAGCAGCTAAATATGGTTTTATAGATGATGTTATTGAACCACGAAATACGAGGTTCCGAATAATCAGAGCTTTGGAGTCATTAAGAACTAAGAAGGATGTAAATCCGCCCAAAAAACACTCTAATTTACCATTGTAAATAAGGATAAAGAAAATGTTTATAGCTCAGGTTTTACAAGCTACTACTGATTCAGCATCTGTTCTTGTACATCGTAATTCCGATTTATTTATGAAAATCGATCCATTTGGAATTGGAATGACAGTAATAGGTTATAGTGTAGTATTTATTGCCTTATTGCTTCTCTACATAATTTTTTATAATCTTTCAAAAGTTTTAACTCTCAATATTAGAAGAATCTTAAGAAAAGAAGGGAAATCTGAAGAAGCTAATAAGGTTGAAGAAATAAGTGGAGAAATAAATGCTGCTATTGCTTATGCGATTTATTTATACTACAATGAACTTCACGATAAAGAAAATCCAATTATCACTATAAACAGAGTTTCAAAAGCTTACACTCCGTGGAGTTCAAAAATTTATGGTTTAAGACAAAATCCAAGATAAAGGAATAAAAATGAAAAGCTTCAAATTCACTATACAGGGGAACAAATACGATGTGAACGTATTAAATATTGAGGATGAAATCGCTGAGATTGAAGTAAACGGCACTGTTTACAAAGTTGAATTAGAGAAAAAAATAACTACGACAAAAACACCAAAACTTGTCAGGTCTTATGCAGTTCCTTCAACTGAGACAGCACCATCTCAACTAAAAACATCAGCACCATCAGCACCTAAAGGAGCTGGATTTATAAAGTCACCTCTGCCAGGAGTAATTCTTGATATTTATGTTAAAGAAGGGGATAAAGTTACAATTGGTCAAAAGCTAATTACTCTGGAAGCAATGAAAATGGAAAATAATATAAATGCTGATAAAGAAGGTATAGTTAAATCTATAAAGGTTAGCAAGGGAGATAGCGTGCTTGAAGGTGATACATTAATTGAAATTGGGTAAATCAAATGGAAAAATTTTTTGAATTTATATCTCACGGAATAGAACAATTCATTGCTTACACTGCATTTCCTAACATGACAGTTGGTCATATTATAATGATTACAGTAGGATTAATATTTATTTATTTAGCTATTAAAAAAGAGTATGAACCTTTATTACTTGTTCCGATTGGATTTGGAATTTTATTAGGAAACATTCCTTTTCTTGAAAGTGCGAAATTGCAAATCGGAATCTATGAGCCGGGGAGTGTATTGAATTACTTATACTTCGGAGTAATGAAAGGAATTTATCCTCCACTGATATTTCTTGGAATCGGAGCAATGACAGATTTTTCTGCACTGTTATCAAATCCTAAACTAATGCTTCTCGGAGCTGCTGCACAGGTGGGAATTTTCGGTGCGTATATTTTGGCTTTATTAATCGGTTTCATTCCGGAGCAAGCTGCTGCAATCGCAATAATCGGAGGAGCTGATGGACCTACTGCGATATTCTTATCTTCAAAGTTAGCTCCAGAATTAATTGGTGCAATAGCCATCTCAGCTTATTCTTATATGGCATTAGTTCCTGTAATTCAACCTCCGATTATGAAGCTGCTTACTAATGAAAAAGAAAGAAGAATCAGAATGAAACCACCAAGATCTGTTTCTAAGACTGAAAAGATAATGTTCCCAATTGTTGGTTTGATTCTTACTACTTTCATTACACCAAGTGCATTGCCTTTATTGGGAATGTTATTCTTTGGAAACTTATTAAAGGAGAGTGGTGTAACAAAAAGATTAGCTGATACCGCAAAAGGTTCTTTGATTGATATAGTGACAATTTTAATTGGATTAACAGTTGGGGCATCTACACAAGCAACAACTTTTCTAACTCCCAAATCAATAGGAATATTTGCATTAGGAGCAGCATCATTTGTAATTGCAACTGCAGGTGGAGTTATTTTTGTTAAGGTTATGAATCTTTTTCTTCCTGAAGGGAAAAAAATCAATCCGTTGATTGGTAATGCAGGAGTTTCCGCAGTGCCGGACAGTGCAAGAGTATCGCAAATGATTGGATTAAAATACGATCCAACAAATCATCTGTTGATGCACGCAATGGGACCAAATGTAGCTGGAGTGATCGGAAGTGCTGTTGCCGCAGGTATTATGTTGAGTTTCTTTATGGGTTAATTATTAAACTTCGGTAGAGAGAAGGAAAATTCAGAGCCTTCTCCGAGTTTACTTTCTACCCAAAGTTTTCCGAAATTCTTATTAACAAAATCTCTGCAAAGAATTATTCCTAAACCTGTTCCCTTTTCTTTTGCGGTGCCAGGAGTTGTAAAAGATTTATTCAATGCAAATAGATTTTTTAATTGCTCCTCGTCCATTCCTATTCCATTATCTTTTACAGATGTAATGATTTTATCACCCTCCTCACGAGTTGAGAGAATTATTTCACCTCCAGAATTAGTAAATTTAATCGCATTTGAGATTAGGTTATTTAGAACGGAATATATCATATTCTCATCTGCATAAGCGATATGATCAGGATTTGTATTATTCAACAAGATAATATTTTTTCGTGCAGCATTCGACTTCAAAAGTTGGAATATACTTTCGACCATTCTATTGATGCTAATATCATTTGGTTCGTAGGTTATTTTTCCTATCTGCAGACGCGACCATTCCAATAAGTTAGAAAGAAATTTAATCGTCTGTCTTGATATTTCTACAATGTTGTTCGAATATTCTTTTACTTCGTCTTTTGTTAGTTCATCTATGTCGGCAGCGAGTATTTCAGCATAACCAGTTAATCCAACCAAAGGAGTTCTCAGATCGTGTGCGATAAGAGAGAAGAATTTATCTTTTTCTTTATTGGCTGCTTCAAGGTCTTCAGTAACTCTTCTTAATTCGATTTCAGCTTGCTTTTGAGTTGTAATATCTCTCAATAAAATCAATGCTTGATCTGAAGAGTTATAGATTATTCTTGCTTCAAAAAAAGAGGATTTGCCGGAATGCTCTAATGAGAACTCAACTGTCTGAAGCTCTTCATCAGATAAAGTTTTTTTAACTGAAGAAATGATTAAATCAGCAACTTCATTCGGGAAAATTTCTTCAACACGTTTGCCGATTATATCTAATGGGCTTGAAATGAAATTGAAATTGTTTCGGTTACTATATTTATAATCAAGAAAGACTCCATCAAAAGAAATAAGAAACAATAAATCCGGAAGAGCTTTCAATATTGATAAATCTCTGAGTTGATAATTTTTTATTAGTTCGTCAACAAATTTTATGTTTGTTATATCTTCGATGATACAATCGAAATAAATTATTTCGTTGTTATCATTATAGACAGGATTAACAAACTCTTTAAAGAAAATTACTTTACCGTTTTTGTTGATCCATTTGCTCTCGAGATAATTCGACTTAATCTCAAGTTGCAAATAATTTAAGTATTTACTAATCTCAAAATTTTTTTGAAATTCGGAATTATTAGAGAAGTGTTCATAAAACTCATCTGAAGTTTTAAATGATAAAATATTTAACAGGTAGTTATTAATAAAAACAGGATAGCCAGATTGATCAATTCTTACTATTCCCAGATTATACTGGTTTAATAAAGATTGCTCTAAGGACAGGCTTTGAGTTATTTTATTAGATTCAAGCATTGTTATTTAATTCAACTAAATTAAATGACAAAGTGACCTTTGTACCAACACCTTTCTGGCTAACAATTTCGACTTCACCACCCATAAGTTTTGTCAATCGGTGGGCAATAGTTAAACCTAATCCCATACCCTGGTATTTTCTTGTAAAGGCGTCTTCTTCCTGATTAAATGGTTGAAGTAAATCATCAATTTCGTTTTGATTCATACCCTCGCCTGTGTCCGTTACAGCAATGTGCATTTTATTATCTTTCAAATAAGTTCTTATGACCACATTGCCATAATGAGTATATTTAATTGAATTATCAACCAGAGAAAGAATGATTTTTTCTAATTTATTCTTATCAACGCGAATCTGTTTTTCAGAGTCAGTTAAATCCAGCAAAAGTTGGATACCTTTTTCAATAGCTCTTTTAAGCAGATTCTCGTAAATATTCTTGACTATTTTGTTTGGGTTAATATTGCTGAAATCGAAGACCATTTCTCTTGATTCAAGTTGAGAAAGTTCAATTAGATTATCAAAAAGTCGAGTTACTCTGCCTAAAACATCTTTAAGTAAAGTAGTTATTTCCTGAACTGTACCGTAGTCTTCTTTTTGTAGAGATTCATCTATTATTTCTGAATAGCCAGAAATAGCGTGGAATGGTGTTCTTATTTCGTGAGAAATATTTTCTATAAATGCACCTTTTAAGCGATTCAAATCCATTTCTTTTTTGTATGCTGATTTGATTTTATTCTGGTATTCGATCTCAGAAGTGATATTGTTTAGTGTAATAATGTAAGTTGATTCCTCGTTAGCAGACAATATTGAAGCAATTTTAGTTTTGAAAAAGTTATTGTTAAAACTGTATTCAAATTCTTTAGATTTTATTTTAGAATTTTGAATTAATCCCACCTGAGTTTTAATCAGAGTAAATAATTCTTTATCAATCAAGTTTTCAATATTGCTACCAATTTTGGTTTGATTGCAATTAAACAATTCATAGAAACTTTTATTGGCTCGTTCTAATGCAAGATAGTTTTTTGTATCCTTAATTATAAAAACAGGATCAGAGATATTATCAAGGATTGATTTAATTTTTACAAGATTTTCTTCAGCTTCAAGCTTCTTTTCAATATGTGTAGTGATATCATAAATAATCACTAAACTAAGTTTTTCTCCATTTATAAATCTTGCAGAAGGTATAAATTTTATTTCTTTAAAACATTTTTCCCCGCTCTTCGATTGAATTTGAACTGTTTTGCTCCACAACTGATTATTGAGAAATGCATTTTCAAGCGAAAGAGAGTCTTCCTTACTGAGAAAGTTTTCAAATGCAAGGCAGAAAAATTTATTATGTATAGATTCGATTGGTATATTGAGAGTTTTTTCAAATTCTTCAGATATGTAAATCACGTTGCCTTTTGATGAAGTAATCAATACAGGTATTTTCATCATTTCAAGTGCGGTCTGAATTGACGCTACTCTATTCTCTCTCTCCAATATTTTTGTTGCATCAGAAAACTTTAGTAAGTAGTATTCACCCTGAGGTAATTTAATTCTGTTGATGTTAATCAGATATTCTAAATTCTGGTTTGACTCTTCTTCCAAAATCTGAGTACTAAAGGTTGAGAAATTAAATGAAGAAGCTGAAAATAGTTGAAGGTTTTCTTTTAATTCAGAGATATTTTTATTTTCATCGCTTAAATAGTGTTCATATAAAATAGAATACTTGAAACTGTCATTGTAATAAATGATATTAAAATTTAAATCAAGAATAAGGAATGGATCATCGTTAAAAAATAAATCCATTGCCGAGTTTACTAATAGCGTTCCTAATTGGCCAGATAATAATTCAGAATTTTTGATATTCAATTTGGATTCCCTTTATTGATAAATTATTTTCAGAAAAAATGGATAAATCCTCCACAGCAAAAATAATTTTCTTGTTGTTTAATTTTTCAATGAAATTTATGACATTAAGATAGATTTGAGAAAGCAGATTACTCAATTTTTCTTCTATTCCATTTAAGATATTAAAATAGTACGTGGAATTCACCTCTGTTTCCCCAACTATAAAAAAAGTCTTGATTCTCGGAAAAATGATATTAAGAACTTCATAATTTATGTATTCGGTGTTCACGTGTCTGAAGTTGAACGAAATATCTAAAATAAACCTATTAACATTTGAATAATTTACCGTAGCAAAATCAGAGATTTTTACTGAAACTTCCTTCGTTGCGGGAGATTTTGGATTTACAAGGAAACTGAAGGAATAATTTTCGTATTGAAATTCTATCTCAATTAACTCTTCAGATGATACGTTAAACTTTTTGAGTTTCCAATTAAGATGAGAGATATAAATAAGCGCTGAAGAATAAGTAAGAGTATCAGCAAAGTTTTCTTTTTTATAAACTTTGTTAGAACCAGATTCCTTTCTGGAGGATTTGATTTCATTTCGCATCTCTGGTTTAAGATTGATATTTTCAATTTTATTTAGCATACATTACCTCATTTAATTATCGAAGCGAATGAGGTTCAAGTTTAGTAATCTAATCTAATTTAATCATTTTTTGATCGCCGGAATATTTAATCAGTTCCGGATTTTGAATATTCACCAGCTGTGCTGCAAGTGATTTTATTTTTTCGAGGGATAATTCAATAATTTTTAAGTCTTCTTCGAGACTAGCTTTATTTTTTTCAGTGATTTCAGATTTTAAGTTTTCAATAGCCATACTCAAACTGCTCAGAGGATTATTCAAATTGTGTCCGATTGTGCAAGCCATTTCAATGAGAGCTTTGGAGTGCTCAACTAATTTTAGTTCATTCTGAAGGTCAAAAATTCTTATGCCTGATTTTATTCTGGCAATTAACTCCTGATTTTCAATAGGTTTGACTAAAAAATCATCAGCACCAATATCTAAACCGGCAACTCTGTCGTTAAGAGAAGTACGTGCTGTCAGAATTATAAAATAAATTGTTTTGTAATTTGGTTCGCTTTTAAGTTTTGAGCATAAAGTTAATCCATCCATTACAGGCATAGTCCAATCTGCCAAGATAACTTTTGGAGAAAATGATTTTAATTTTTCTAATGCTTCCTGTCCATTCGAGGCGGTTTCAACAATAAAATCATTTTTGACTAAAAGTTTTTCAAGGATAAATCGGGTATCCTTCTCATCTTCGACTAATAAAACATTATTTGGCAAATTCATAAGTCAAGATATCTGTTAATTTTTTGAATAAACATATTAAAATTGATAATGGGTTTTGTTATAACATCAACCGAATCATTATAAATATTTTCTGTTTCTTTATCATAATTGATGATTGTGCCTGTAACAAACATAATTGGAATATTTTTAGTGGAATCATTACTTTTCAAGTATCTCGTAAATTCAATACCATCTACTTTTTTACCGTTTAAGTAAGTATTAGTAAGATTAATATCCATTATCAAAAGCCCAACTTTTTCTTTGGTAATAAAATCAATTACTTCAGAAGCATTGTCAGAAATGAAAGACTTGATACCATATCTGTTGAAATAAAACTGATAAAGCTGGCTTGCTAATTCATCATCCTCAACAACTACGACTAATTTTTTCATTCTGGTGATTCCGTAGCAAATTTGATAATAAGGCTCGTTCTTCGGTTTACTGCTGAAAATGGATCATTAGGGTCACGCAATCTCGTATCTGCATAACCTCTTACTTCATCAATTTTTTTTGGTTCTAAACCTGAATTGACTAAGGTTCTTCTGGTTGCATTTGCTCTTTCGGAACTTAATTCAAAATTTGAATAACCTTTAGCTCCATGAATATATTGTCTCGAATCTGTGTGTCCTTCAATGATTACTTTGTTAGGTATATTCTGAAGATTAATTGCAATTTGCTGAATAATCCTTGTAGCTTCTGGTTTCAGATTAGCAGTACCAACTTCAAAAAATACATTTTCATTGGATTCAGTAAGTTCTATTCTCAAACCTTCATTTACAATTTCAATATTAATTTGATCTGCAAGTTTCTGGAATTCAGGATTTTGTTTGAGTTCCTGTTTTAGAGCTTCGCCCATTTTTTCTAATCTTTGAATTTCCATTTCTCTTAACTGCTCTTTAATTACAATCGAATCAATCTTAATCGGAAGACTTTCAGAATTTCCAACAGATATAGCTCTGAGTTTTTCAGTAAACCCAATCGGATCTTTGAAATAACCGGCAACACTTTCAACAACTTTTTGATCTTGACCTAAAACCCAAAGAACAATAAACAAAGCCATCATAGCAGTTACGAAATCAGCGTAAGCTACTTTCCAGGCACCACCGTGATGACCGTGCCCGTGTTTACCTTTTTTTATTATTATCGGAGCTTGCTGATCTGTTCCTTTCATTTGCCGCTTTCTCCTCTACCCCTTATATAGTTTTCAAGCTCTGAAAATGAAGGTCTGTAGTCACTAAAAATTGTTCTTCGGGCAAATTCTACAGAAACAATTGGAGGATTACCTTTAGCATATGCAACAATACAAGCTTTAATTGTTTCCAAATATCTTTTCTCACTTTCGTGAATTAGTTCAAGGTTGGTGGCCATCGGACCAACAAATCCATAAGAAAGAAGAACTCCTAAAAATGTACCAACAAGTGCAGCGGCAACGTGTAATCCAACATATTCTGGTCCTTTGTCAATTGAGCTCATTGTAACAATAATACCCAAAACTGCAGCTACAATTCCTAATCCGGGAAATGCATCACCAACTTTTGAAATTGTTGCCGTAACAGGTTTGCCTTCCATTTCAAAAGTTTCTATTTCTGCATCAATTAATGTCTCCAATTCGTGTGGTGGTACTCCTCCTGAAAGCATTACTTTCATTGTATCAGAAAAGAATGTAATGACGTGATGATTATTAACAAAGTTTTTAGCTTGTGAGAGTATTTCACTTTCTTTTGGATTTTCAATATGTTTTTCAATTGCAAGTAAACCGTCTCTTTGAGCAATTAAGAACAGATCATTCAATGATTTTAGTAATTCAAGATAATCCTGTTTTGTTATCTTAAAACCCTTAATGAGTAATGGAATTGACCCGACTATTTTTTTAAGCAGATTAGGTGGCGAAGAAATCAGCATGCTACCAACTGCAGCACCAACTATTATTATGAATTCTGCAGGCTGTATCAAAAGTACAATATTTCCACCCGCAAACATAAATCCACCAATAACTGCAAGGATTACAACCACGATTCCGATAATAACAAACATATTCTTTTACTCCAGATTAAGCGAGAATGAGTTTCTTTCGATTATAGAAATTATTTCATCCGCCTGATAACGAATAAATTGCCAGTCAACATTAGGAGATTTAACAGCTAATTCTATTTCTTTGCTAATCTCAGAAATTTCCGGAAAACCCATCGAAGCAGAGACACCTTTTAATTCGTGAAAAATAGTAGCTAATGTGTCTTTGTCTTTAAGTGAAATTGCCTGAGTAATTTGTTCTTCTTTTTTAGGAAATGCTTTCAAATATATTTTTTTTAATTCTGTATAATCGGTTTTAACCTCTTCACCTTCTGAAGATTTTACTTTTTCAAGTTTTCGTCCGGTTAATTCCTCAATTGTTGAGATTAATTTTGATTCATCGATCGGTTTGATAAGAACTTTATCAGCACCTGATTCAAGGCAGGCAAACAAATTACTACGACTGCTGTTTCCACTAATAACAATTATTGGAATACTTTTAATTTCATTTATAATTTTTATTACCTGAAGACTTTTTATTCCATCAAGATTTGGCATTAAAATATCAAGTAGGATCAAATCAGGTTTATGATTCAATGCTTTTTGAATTCCATCCAGACCATCAATGCTGGTGTAAACAGTGCATATATATTTTGAGAATAAATCCAATAAAGTTGTTCTGGTTAAATCTGAATCATCAACTATTAAAATTTTTAATGGTTCGTTATTCATAATATTATAATTTATTTGGTTTAAGTCCTTTTAGATTAATAGGTTTTTCTTTTTTCATTTCAGAGGCTTTCAAAAGTGATTCTTTAACCTTCTCAAATACTTCTTTTCTGTTAATCTGAATGTTTTTGGGAGCATCAAATCCAAGTTTTACCTGATTTTCGGAAATTGATATAATCTTAATAGTAACTTCACCATCAATTACAATTTCTTCATTTAGTTTTCTGGTTAATATCAGCATCTCTACGACTCCACAAAAAGTTTATAGTCAACTGGATACTTTTCATTATCAAGAATTTTCTGATAACCGGTTTTACTATCCTGATTGATGTAAATGGGAGCCGTCAGATTGATTGTAATTTTCAATGGATCTTTATTTAGAATAACTACTGCAAACGGTTCATAGTTTTCTTCCATTGGGTAGTTCTCGTCAATAACTCTGACACCAATCAGAGGGAAACAGAATTCGGGTTTTTCGACCGAGTTTAACCAGAAAAACAGGTCGTCATCAGCTTTGATTAAAACAAATTTTTTGAGATACTCAAAACCAATCAGACCATTTTCAAAGGTTAAAACCAGATCGTCATCAAATTCTACTTCACCTATATGATCAAATTTTACTTTCATATTCACACATTTATTATTATTTAATAATTACTATGTCAACTCTTCTGTTGAGAGCCCTGCCATAAGCAGTTTCATTAGATTCTATCGGCTTATATTCAGCATTTCCAACAATTGAAACTCTATCTGGAGGAACACCCTCAACATTTATTAAATGATAAGCTGTATTCAAAGCTCTCGCTACCGAGAGATGCCAGTTTGAAGGATACTGAGCTGAGTTAATAGGAATATTGTCTGTATGACCTTCAACTCTAATATCATTCGGTAATTTTTTTATGATATTCGCTATTCTATTCAGAACAATTTTTGAAGTACTTTTTAATTCAGCAGAGCCAGGTGTGAACACAATATTTTCTAAAATGTGAATTACTATCCCTCTTTCGTTTTCCTCCATTCTGATAGAATTCGAAAATTCACTTTCCGAAATTAATTGATTCATTTCAATCTTCAATCTATCAATCGGAGTAATAATCATTGGCTCGGGCAAATTCTTAATATTCATCTTTGGGCTCTGACTGCCAAAAACATCTCCGAAAGCCCCCAACATTTTCTCGTACTTTTGAATATCAAGATTCGAAGCAGTGTACAAAAGTATAAATAATCCTAACAACAGAGTAATTAAATCTGCGTAGGTTATTAAATATCTATCCTTTTCTGAAGACTCTTGAAAAGGATTATCTTCCAATTCTTCTAACTGTAAACTAGTTCTTGTTCTCTTTGGGGTAACATGCTTATCAAACGAGATTTCACCAGTATCGGAATATCTCCACTTTGAATTGCTATTACTCCCTGAAGAGACAACAACATCAGTTGCTTCTCGTCCTGATGACAATTTTTTAACCTATCTGCTATTGGTAACCAAATTAAATTTGCTGAAAAGACTCCCCATAGAGTGGCAATGAAAGCTGTTGCGATACTTTTTATAAGTAATGTCGGTTCACTTCCTGCTTGAGAGAGAGCCATAATCAGTCCCATCACTGTGCCTAATATTCCCATCGTTGGAGCATAACCTCCCATCTTTGTGAATATAAAAATGTTCTGATTGTGTCTGTCCTGAATTGACTTCATTTCTACTTCTGCGAGTTCCAGTAACATTTGTGGATCTGTACCGTCAATTGCGTTTCGAAGTAGTTTCCTGCAAAAGAAAAAGTCTATGTTATTTATTTCACTTTCAATTGATAATAGACCTTCCTTTCTTGCTTTGAAGGATAATTTTACTAAGGTGTCTATTATTACCTGATGATTGTAATTTTTAGGAAAGTAAGCAATTTTTATCAGCTGAAAAATTTTCATGAAATTTTCGAAACCAAATCCTATAATAACAGCAGCGAAAGTCCCACCAAAAACAATTATAATAGGAGGAATGAGAAATAAAGCATTTAATGAACCACCTTCCCAAATAAAAGCGCCAAAAACAGAAAGCACTCCCAGAATTAAACCATTAACACTTCCAAGTTTTTTAATCATAAATAATCCAGTAATGATTTCGGTAGAATTGATGCAGCAATCTTTTGAGTAATCTGCAAGAGATAATCTTTATTTTGTAAATCAATGATTGATCTGACCACATCAACTCCACTAACTTCTTGATTGATTGCCTGTAATTCCAACGATTGCTGATTCAACATATTTTCAAAAGAGCTGAACTGATTAACGATGTTGCCTATCTCAGATAATTTTTCCAATACTCTAATATTAAACTTATCAACCTCTGCTTTTTGCTCTGCAGTGGGAAGTATTCCGTTTCTCAGATTTCGGATGATGTTCTTTAGTGTATTGAAAATATCTGTTTGTTGATTAAGATTGAAATTCACTGTATCGGAATTGCCTTCCGATAATTCTTGAAAATCTAAAAAGAAGTTAATTCTTCGAGCAGGAATCGAGATATTTATTTCTTTAGGAGTTGAACCATTAACCGATATAAGATAACCTGAGTTAGGATCAAACTCCAGAAGCATCGGTGAAGAGGAAGAATGAATTATATTGTTGCTCGAATCCAAAACATTGTAGGTGAATTCATACTTTTGATTAGCAGTCTTTTCATAATTCATTTGAAATTTGTATTGATTTCCAAAACTATCAAAAACATCCTTCTCAATAGTTTTCACAGAGCCGATGACTGAATTTTTGTCGAATGATCCACTGCCTGAGAGAATTGTTCCAAAAACTTCAATTCCGGTAAGGTTTATCCTTTCAGTAAGTCCACTTGATATTTTGACATTAACTCTTCCTTTTGAATTTACATTTTGAATTATAGTCTGATTATCCTGCGAATATTTGAATGGTGTATCACTTAAATCCGTTCCACCGAAAACATATCTGCCATCTGCTTTTGAATTAGCAATGTCCATAATGATTTTAAGTGATTGTTCAAACTGGTCTGCGTAATTATTAAGGTTTTTCTGTTTTAATGGATCTTCAATATCTGTTAGTTTACCAATGATGTTAAACATTTCTGATTGAATTACTTCAAGTGAAAAAATTGTCTGATTCAGAAATGACAAACCAGTTTTGATGTTGTTAAGATTGGTATTTATCTGATTCAAAACGTCGTTATTTCTAATTATGATTACTGATTTGCTCGGTGAATCAGATGGTTTTTCTATTGTACTACCGCTTGCAATTTGTCTTTGCAAAAGACTGATTGAGCTTTTCAAACTGTTAATGCTATTTACATAATGACTTGCGATTGAGGCTTCTGTAACGCGTGTCATACTAACTCCAGAATTGTTCTAAGTAATTCATCTGCAATTTTTATCAATTTAGCGGATGCTTCATAAGATCTTTGAAATTGCAAAACGTTTGTCATTTCTTCATCTAAAGAAACACCCGAATTTATTTTTTTCTGTTGTTCAAGTTGCTCAAGAACAAGCTGATTTGCTTCGGATAAATTTTTGTTCAATAAACCGTCATTGCCAATTTCATTAATAAGAGTTGTGTAAAATTCCATTATCGTTGAATTGTCAATCACTTTCTTATCAACAATATTACTGATTGATAAAGCCAAATCGCCATTTGCCAAAGTACCATCTGAAGAGATCGCTATTAGATTTGGATTTTTCGCTACCAATTCATTTATTTTCAACACTCCATCTTTATATTCTTCAAAAAAGTTAAGTCCGGTTTGAGTAGGAGTTGTTTTTGTAAATCCGGTTCTGTGAATTTTATTTACTTCGTTAACTATTGTAGTAACAATTCTATCAAGCTTTTGTTTATATGAAGAAACTTTAGAGTTGTAAACGCTATATAAAGCATTCATTTCGCCATCGGTTAAAATAACTGAATTAGTACCGCCTTTAATTCTCATTGAAAGATTACCATTATCATCAAACATTTCAAATTCTTTGATGTGGTAAGAATCAACGGCAAAAGAGCCACCAATTGAAACATTCACTGTATTATCAGATTCAGTCGTCACATTGATGTTAACTAATTTGCTCAGTTCGTTTAGTAGTGTATCTCTCTGATCCATCAAATCGTTTATTGTGATTTTATTAGACTGATTATTTTTTATGTCTTTATTAACCTGATTTATTTGAATTAAAAGTTTGTTAATCGAGCTAATCTTTTCATTGAATTCCAGTTTGATATTTTTTTTAATATTATTTATAGAATTATTCAGAATATTGACCTTGGATACAAGATTGGTTGCAGCATTTAGCACATTGGTTCTTAACGGATTTGAAGTCGGAGAGGATGCAAGTTCACTGAAGCTACTGAAAAATTTGCTGATCATATTTCCTAAGCCCAAATCAGAAGGTTCAGAAAATATTTTCTCGATGTTCGTAATCAGCTCACTTTGTCTTTTATTATCGTTGTATTTTGAATTTATAATTCGGGATTGAGATTCAATGAAGTAATCGCGATATCTTTTAACATCCCCAATTTTTACACCGTTTCCCCAAACTAGTCCTGAGCTCAAATCTGAAATGTCAGAAGAGAAAACAATTTTTTGTCTCGAAAAATTCGGGTTATTGGTGTTGGCAATATTATGGCTTGTAATGTCCATCGCTCTGCGATATACTGCCAAACTTCTGTTTGCTATGTCGAAAATCTTAGTAACTGGCATTATGCTTTCTTATCCAAAATTTTTTGATTTTTTGAACCATAGAGAGTTACCACAAGATCTTTAATAAATTTCCTTGAATGTTCGATTAAATACATATTTTGAAAATTGTATTTAGTTACTTCTTTAATCAGCTCAGCTATTTCATTTCTAAGAAAGATGTATTCCTGCTTTTCTTTTTCATCTTTAATATTCAAAGCTTTGAAAATCAGTTCAGGTAGATTATTCTTCGTATGATTTTTATTATCACCTATCAGCGACTTAATAATTTTTGTTCTATCCTTTTCGATATTTCTAATATCAGAAAGAATTTTCTGATGCATATCTATTGTTTCCTGATAGTTTTCATATTGCTGATTTACAATAGATTTTTGCATAAGCTTCAAACTTTCAAGAAGTTCTGAAAGCTTATTTTTCTGAGTAACCATTAACTCAATAAGTTTTGTGTAAGTCATAAGTTTCTTTCAAAATGATTTAAGTAACCAATTACTCTACTTACATAAGCTCGGGTTTCTGAAAAAGGTGGAATGCCATTGTATTTATCAACATTTCCGGGACCTGCGTTGTAACCTGCTAATGCGAGCTGAAGATTGCCATTATATTTCTCAAGTAATTCTGCCAGATATTTTGTTCCACCGAAAATATTTTCTTTTGGATTCCAAATATTCCGAACACCAAGGTATTCAGCTGTCGAATCTAATAACTGCATTAGTCCTTTTGCATTTGCAGAAGATACTGCATCTTCCTTGCCAGCAGATTCAGCGAGGATTACAGATTTTATCAAATTTTTATCTACTCCAAATCTGTTAGATGCTTCTTCAATTATTGATTCGTATCTGCTCACACGATTAATTGATTCATTTGTTGGAGCGATCGCATTCATTTCGCTTATCTGATCATTATATCTTATTTTACGTGTAGTTGGTCTAATTCTTATCTCTCCAAAATTGAAATTATTCGGTAAATCTTCGCCTGTTAATTTTTTGTAAATCATATTTGCAATACCTAATCCTCTTCCTTCCGACATTTTATTTGCAATTTCGAAATGGAAAATTGACTCAAAAGAATCACCGCCATAGCTTTCACTTCCAAACATACCTTCTGTTGTTTGAGACATACTTTTTAGCATCAAAGAAGTAAGTAAACTTTCAAATTGCTTTGAAGCATCTGCTAATTTTTGTTTTTCAGCTTCAGTTCTAAATGTGTTTGACTGAATTTCTGAAAAGTGCTTTTGTGGATTAGTTATTTTTAATTCAACTCCGTTCATATCAAATAAAATTTTTACATTATTACTAATTCGGCAACCAATGCACCAGCTTCTTTAAGTGCCTGGAAAATTGCTATAATATCTTTCGGTGAAACTTTCAACGAATTTAGTGCTGCAGCTACTTCCTGAACATTTGAAGCGCCTTGAATAGCAACAGTATTTGTTGAATCCTGATTAACAAATGGTATTGCATTATTTACAATAGCAGTAGTACCACTTGAGAACGCACCCGGCTGAGAGATGATCGGATAATTTCTGATAGTAATATTCAGACTTCCATGTGTAATGCTCACTGGTTTTATCTGAACATTATTACCTGAGACTATCGTTCCCGTTCTTTCATTGAGAATAACTTTAGCTACGTAATCTGTTTGAACAGGAAGAGATTCCAATTCGGATAAAAATCCAATTACATCATTACTTCTATCTGCAGGTATTCTTACTTTAATTTCTGATGCATCTACTGCAGTTGCAGTGTTCTCTCCAAATCGTGTATTTATAGTTCTCATTATGTTGTTAGAAGTGGTTATATCAGGCATTTTCAAAAACAGACTTAATTGATTGTTTGTAAAAGTATTCTGAGGTATTTCATTTTTGAGAACACCACCCAATGGAACTCTTCCGGTCAATGCATGATTTTTAGCTATTCGATTTCCTGTGTATGTATTAAAATCATATCCACCAATTGAAATCGGACCTTGAGCAAAAGCGTACACTTCACCATCCATAGCTGAAAGAGGAGTCATTAGTAATGTGCCGCCTAATAAACTTGAAGCATCACCTAAAGATGAAACAATTACATCAAACTTAAATCCCGGCTTAAAATTGTGTTGAAGATTTGCAGTAACCATTACAGCAGCAACATTTCTTGTTCTAACATCAGTTTGAGGAACGGTAATACCAAATCGTTTGAGCATACTTGTAATGGATTGCATAGTGAATTGTGTTCTGTAACTGTCTCCTGTACCAGCCAGACCAACAACAATTCCATATCCGATAACTTGTTCTGTATGATCGCTGTTCAGGTATGCAATGTCCTTAATTCTTTGCGCCAACATTATATTGCAAAGAATGAGAACTAAAACGAGTGTTAAAAATAATTTTTTCATTTTTACACCTAGAATAAAAATCTAAAGAAACGAGTCAATAAACCGGGCGTTTGAGCTCCGCTAACAATTCCACTTCCTTCAAAAGTGATTTCAGCATTAGAAATATTGTATGAGAGTACTGAGTTATCAGATCGAACATCGGAAGTTCGCACAATTCCTTTAATGGTTATTAACTGCTCTTCATCGTTAATGACGATTTTTTTGCTACCACTTATAAGAAGATTTCCGTTTGCAAGGACAGAATCAATCGTAGCACTAATTTTAGTTTGTATTACTCCTGATGTTTTAGTTGATCCTGAGCCTTTGAATTCATTTCCATTTCCAACGGTTGCATCTCCACCCGGTAGTGATTTACCATTAAAATTACCGGATAGGTTAACTGACATATCAGTCTGCCTTCCACTTTTGGTTTCAGCATTATTTGATGCAATTGATGATTCGACAACAATAATTGTAATCGCATCTCCGACTCTTGCAGCTTTCTGATCTGAGAAAAGTGAATAACTTGCATTCTTTCTCATCTCTTGTGAGCAGACTGTTATTGTAAATACTGTGAGCATTAAAATTATTTTTTTCATATTCTACTCGACTAATACTTTTTGTGAACTTATAACTTTTGCTTTTAATAACTCATTATTCTCAGCTAAAACGTCAATAATTTCTCCGATCTTTCCATTCTGTCTGGCAATTCCCTGATAAGAAATTCTAACTGATCCTTTTTGAACCTCAAGAAAAATTTTTTCACCAGATTTTATAACAGGTAATTCTTCGATAATTTCATAAACCAAAGCTTCTCCTTTTCTTATTGTGAATCTGGATTTGTAGTTCTGATATTCGATTTCCTGTTCGACTAAAGTTCCTCGAAGTTTACTTACTTCTACTAATTGATAATTGAAATCATCACTGCTTAGAATCTTATTGAATGGAATATCTTTTTTAGCAATCAAAACATTTTTGAACAATTTTACTCTCAGACGAATCACTGAATTAACATTCTTATCGTGAGTTGAAAGCACCGGCAAAAAAACTACATCAGATTTTTGAATTATTGATTTGGAATAATCAATCTTTATCTGCTCGAGATTAACCTTACTTATTAACTGATAATCTACTTTCTCATAATCTGAAAAATGTGATTTCAGATAATTCTGAATCTGATCTTCAGTAATCTGTGAGAATAAGAAAGTATTAAACAATATCATTAATAATAAGATCATCATTTGATTAACCACGCTTTAAATTGTTAGCCATTGTCATCATTTCTTCCACAGTTTTAACAGTCTTGCTGTTTATTTCATAGGCTCGCTGAGCAGTAATCATCGAAATCATTTCTTCTACCACATCAACATTTGAAGTTTCAAGGTATCCTTGTTGAATTTCTCCGAAACCATCAGTTCCGGGATTTCCAAAAATGGGCGCACCACTCGCCTGAGTTTCAACGTAGAGGTTATTTCCGATTGGATTCAAGCCAGCCGGATTAACGAATTTGACCAACTGAATATTCAATGTGGCAACAGACGATCCATCGCTTTCCATAATATCTATTACACCATCAGGAGAGATATTCAGACCCGTTGCACCATCAGTTAATTGAATGTCTGGATATAAGGCAAATCCGCTGCTATTAACCAGTACACCATCAGCATTTAATTTAAATGAGCCATCTCTTGTGTAAGCATATGTTCCATCCGGTCTCCTTACTTGAAAGAAACCTTCGCCTTGAATAGCTAAATCAAACAAATTATTTGTCTGAACGAGTCCACCTTGTTCAAAAATCTTCTGAGATGAGCTTGGTTTAACTCCGTTACCAATACTTACATTTTCAGTTCCGACTTCTCTTATTCCGGGAGCGGTGGTGTTAATCGGATTAACAGAAACACGCTGATACATCAAATCTTGAAACTCAGGTTTATTACGCTTAAAAGCTGTTGTATTCATATTTGCAATATTGTTTGCAATAACTTCAATGTTCAGCTGTTGAGCGTACATTCCTGATGCTGCTGTTCTTAATGCTCTTGTACTCATATTTTACTCCTAAACTTTTCCTATTTCATTTGCTTTTTGGATTGAATCATCAAGAGATTGAACAATTTTATAAGAAGTTTCATAGTCTTTTGAAACTCTGATCATATTTTCCATTTCTTCAATTGGGTTCACATTCGATTCTTCAAGATATCCTTGAATGATTCTGTAATTACTCTGTGTATTGTCTAAATCAATTTCTGAAAAATCAAAATATTTTAATCCTAAATTTCCTAACTGATTTTGTTTATCCGAATTCTGTGCAATTAATAATGTATCTATAATTTCCTCACCGACTCTGATTTCTCCTTCTTCATTGATCGAAATAGATTGTTCCCTATCTACAATGTATTTAAGTAAATTAATTTCTCCGTTTCTACCAAGTACTTTTTGTCCTTTTTGATTAACAAGAAATCCATCCTCTGAAATCAGAAAACTACCGTTTCTGGTTAATTCATACTGCCCTTCGGAATGACACACAAAATATCCTTCACCCTGAATTGCAAGATTCAATGGATTGCCGGTTTGCGAAAGGTTTCCCTGACTTAAATCAATTGGAGTTTTTATTTCAGCAGTTCCGTATTGATTAAGAATTTCGACAAAGATTCCGTCTCTTTTGTATCCGATAGTGTTAATGTTTGCAAGATTGTTTGATATCCTTTCGAGGTTTCTCATATGGTTATTCAAACTTCTTGCAGCATGATAAATTCCTTTAATCATTTTGCACCTTATTTTAACGAATTGATTCTTGCTGCCAGTAATAGTTCACCAACAGGTAATCTTTTCTCTCTGGCAGTTTGATAAATTAATTTTTGATCAATGTTATTTATGTTCTTAATATTAACTGCAATTGATTTTTTTCTTTTGAATGATTTTTTATTTGAAATCAGTTTTTCTTCCCGCAACAACTGGATTTTTTTTGCCTCGTCTTCGGAAAAATCAGAATTAGTTTTATTCAATGATTTAAATCCAATAATTGTTGCAACTACTGAGATAGAGCCAATTATTATTAATATAACATCTATCATGCTCTCACCTTTCTTATCAATGGGAATGAAAATACTAACGTGCTTCCTGAAGAATTTTTAGAATCAATAAAGAATTCACCTTCGTGTTTTTCCATCAAAGATTTAAGGATGTTTATTCCAATCTGATTCTCTTTTATGTTTTCAAAATCAAGAGATTTGGTAAAAATCATTTTAACAGTAATGCTTTGTTTAGAGTATCTGGATTGAATTATTATCCCGCCATTATTTTCTGTTAGAGGATTGACAAGACTAAATCCGTTAATTAAAATCTGATTAAGATAATTTGTGCAACTAAGGACAGTTGGAATATTTTCTTCAAGATCAAGAACCATTTCACAGTTTTCAGCAAGTAGTGCCGGTTGAATCAATTTGTTAAATTCAATTATGCTTTCGTTGATAGAGCAAGGACTAATTTTGGGATTAGAGTTGTTGATATTTATGAATTTAACTAATCTATCAAGAATCTGTTTTATATCATAAACTTTCTTTTTAATAATGTCAAGATTTTCATCTTGAGAAACCGGGATTTCATGTCTTATCAAATCTGCATAAGTTAAAATCACCTGAATTGGAGATGAAATTTCTTCAAGACTTCTATAAGTAAGCTCACCGAGAGCTGCAAACCTGAAGTCATTTTCTAATTTTGATTGCAGTGTATGTAATTGTGAATAAACGTTATTTAGTTCAAGTCGGTTGAGATCATTTTGTATTCTTTGAAAAGTTAAATTCAAAATTGTAAGAAGATATCTTACTTCTTTACGATTAACATCATTTTGAGATAATCTTGTGAAAGAGAAGAAAAGAGCTTTAAACTTTAATTGATTATAAATTGGAACAATCAAACAATTCTCATAACCCGAATCAATTTCATTAAGTATAATTTGCGGTTGCCTTGATTCTGCAATCCATTCGATAATTCCGCTATTAACACTCTTCTTGATAAACAAAGAAATGGTAGGATCACAATTGGAATTTATGGCAAACAGATTAGATGTTTTTTCATTGAGAACAAAAATCTCCGGTGAGAAAAAGTATTTCAATGAAGCAACTGTATTATTAAATTCCTTTAAAACCTCGAGAGTATTTTTAAGGGTAAGAATTTTTTCGGAAAAACTTAATATGTTCTCAAGGGAAACAACGCTATTGTATTTTTCAGTAAAAATATTTTCAGAATTATCATTCTGATTTTTACTGAATTGCTTTACAATTTCTTTACGATCTAAAATGGGTAAAGAAAGAGTAAAAGGATAATACTGCTGTTTATTTTGTTTGATTACTCTCAACTTAAAAACCTCACAAATTCCATTTGTTCCCAGAATAAATCTTTGTAATTAGTTGAAAACTTTTCCGCATCAAGTTCTTTTTCGAACTTGAATTTGTTGAAAGTCAGCTCGTCTAATTTTACACCTCTATCAAGATACAATTCGCCAATCTTCAATGCTTCAGTCATAAAATCTGCAAGATTTATGATTGAAGACATTGTTGGGCTTGACTGTGACTGTGAAGGATAATGATGATAAAGGACTGGTTCAACAATTTCATTCGGGAAATTCCATTTATCAAGGAGAATACTACCGACCTCCTCGTGAGTAATACCATTTACTTCGATTTCAGCTTCTTTAAGAGTTAATCTTTCTGTCTGCATAAGATCTACAACTCTGACAAAACTCGAGTGCATATACCTGTGAATAATCGAAAGACCGATATCGTGCAAGAAGCCACAAATAAATGCTTCACCAGTGTTTTGAAGCCCAATATCTTTTGCAATTTTTTTAGCTGCAGAACCGACCATATAAGAATGTAATAAAAAGTCTTTTTGTGATAGATATTTATCTGTCTTGTTTCTCAAAGCATCCGAGATTGAAATAGCTGCAACGATATTTTTTAATTCTTTAAATCCAATGACAAGAATTGCAAAATCGATAGTAGTTACTTTTCTCTGTAAGCCATACATCGGAGAGTTTGCAACTGTAAGTATTTTAGTAATAAGTGCCTGATCGTGACTTACAAGTTTATTCAATTCCATTGCATTAGTTCTTGGATTATCCAAAGCTTTTATCAATTCAAATACAACTTTGGGAATCACGTTCAGGTTGAAAACATTATTGATAATTTTTAATGTTCTTTCTCTTTTTTGTTGTGATGTAAGTTCTGTGCTTAGCATATGATTTCCTAAAAAATAAGTGAATCGAATTGTGCTTGAAAAAGTTCTTTATAACTATCTATGAAATTCTCCAGATATTGTAAATCTCCAAGGTTAAGAATATTGATAACTCCGATGTCAAGCATTAAACCCTCATCCCACTCAAAATCACCTATCAAAAATCTTTGGGTCATACAATCTGCCAGATGAACAATTGCAGCAAGCTCCCTGTTATCTGTTGCCATTGATGGAGTATGATGATATAAAATTCCATCGCCTAAACTTTCTGGTAAATTCCATTTTTCAATAAGAAATTTTCCTATTTCCTGGTGAGATAATTTCATTACTTTTTCTTCGGCGGAGAGATAACTCATTTTTTGATTCTCGACCAGAGCAACAATATCATGAAATTTATTATTAAAATATTTGTGTATGACAGTAATGCCTAAATCGTGAAGCAAACCAACAGTAAAAGCCTCACCGGATTTACGATAACCCAGATCATCAGCAATTCGTTTTGCTGCTACTGCAGTCATTATTGAATGAAACCAATAAGCTCTCTTGTTCCAATTACGCTCATCAATCGTTCTGAATGCATCCATCATAGAAAAAGCCACAATGATATTTTTAATCTGATCAAAACCAAGAATAACTATGGCAAATTCAAGTGTTGAAACTCTTCTCGGCAAGCCGTAAAGAGGTGAGTTAGCTACAGTTAAAATTTTTGCAACCATTGCCTGATCTTTACTAATTACCTTGCTTAAATCAGATGCACCGACACGTGGATTCTCAAGCATTTTGGAAACTTCTAACATTAAGAAAGGAACTGGAGGTAGATTTCTTATTCCTGAAAGAAGTTTATTTCCAAGTTCTCTTTTGGCAGTTAAATCTGTAATTATATCATTCATTGTAAACTAAAAGTTTTGATTTAAGATTATTAATTATTTTAGTATGAATTTGCGATACTCGGGAGACAGTAATTTTCATTAACTCTGCAATTTCCTGATAGTTAAGATTTTCATAATAGTAGAGAGAAATAATCAGTCGGTCTCTTTCATTAAGCTGTTTCAATGCTTTGATAAGTAATTCTTTCATTTCTCTATTCTCAACTTCATCAAGTTGAGTAGTTTGTTGATCGGGAATAACTTCAGATAGTTGATAGCCACCATCTTCATCTTCAATTTGATTATTCATCGAAACATTTTGCGGATACTGAGAGTTTTTATTTTCTTCTTCGCTGGTTTTTAGTTTTGATTGGATTTTTCTTAGCTCGTCAATAATCTTACCTTTAATTCTTTGTATCGCATAAGTTTCAAACTTAGTTCCATAGTCGGGATCAAATCTATCCACAGCTTCACTCAATCCTTCGATTCCAAACTGGAAAAAATCTCTTTCATCTAAAATGTTGTTTGCCGACAAGTGGGATTTTCTTATAACATAGTGTACAAGATTTATGTACCTTAAGATTATCTCTCTTTTTAATGCCGGTGTTGGAGAAGATTTGAATTCTCTCCACAATTCTGAGTTACTCATTATGATTTCCTAAGATTGTTTTATTCTCGTTTTGATTGTTATCATCACTGCTCTCGAAGGATTTAACCAGAATGTAAGCTCCAATTGATAGAACTATTGTAGTAATAAGGAAGATGATGAGTGATTTAAGAAGAACCTCTGTAAAAGGTAATTGCCTCTGACTAAAAAATATTATTGAAAAGCAGAAAACTAATAGACCGATATTTAATACTATTTTATTCATATTTCCTCCTGTCCTAATTTTTCAAATGATATACCAGAAGAAATTTGAAATAAAACGTTTATTTAATTGATTTTTAAGGCTTTTTTGAAATTAAAAACAAGTTGATTGGTTAATATTATGCAGTTGAATAAATTTATTTAGTTCTAATACGGAGGATTGAAATGAGGTAATGAAATCAGACTTGATATCATAAAATTCTAAAATATTTTGATTATTTACAGCTTTTTTCAAATCACTTATTTCAGGAATAACTGCAAATAATTCTACTTTACTTTTGAGGAAACTATTTACGGCTTTATTTAATTTTAAAAAGCTTTCCTTTCCTTCGTAAAGGCTCTGAGATTTATTAATCATAAGTTTAAAATCGGATGGCTTTTCTGAATTTTCGTATATCTTAATTAGAGCATAGGCATCCATAATTGAAGCGGGATCATCGTTGGTCACAATCATTTTAATCATTGAATTTTTTAATATCCATAATTTGAATTCATCAATGCTTGCGCCCATATCCAATAAAACATAATCATAAAAGTTGCTGAGCTTTTTTATTTCTGTTACAAGACTTCTTAAAATATGTTTTGCAGAATTGAGATTAAGTGGGTTTTCAGAAAGTCCGAAAACAATATGTAGATTTTTATCTATTTCAGTTATTACGCTGCTAAGTTCTTCATTTCTGTAGCAAAAATCATCAAGCGATTTGTTGGCTCGCTCGTTTAATAAAATATTTACATTAGGAAAACCCAAATCCAAATCAATCAGCAATACTTTAGAATTATTCTTCGCAAGAGTTAAAGCTGTAAGCAAAGATAAAACTGTCTTTCCGGTTCCACCTTTGCCTGAGATAAAAGATACGATATTCGATTTTTCTGAATAAACATTTTGTTTATGATTAACCTGAAACTCAATTACACGCCTTAACTGACCTGTTATCATAGATTACCATTGTAAATCAGATTTGAAAGATTCTCAGAATCGGCAGCAACTATATCGTCAGGTATAACTTGACCATTGGTTATGAAAGATACAGGTATTCCGGTTTTGGTGATTATATTTATAATGTTTCCTAATACCGGAGCTTCATCTGTTTTAGTAAAGATAAAACCATTGTAATTAAAAATTCTGAATTTATTAACTGTATCAAGAATAGTTCTGTAAGATGAAGTTGAGCTTATTACTAATAAAGTTTCATCTACATTGATTTGTTTAAGAAACTCCATATTTTGTTTTAATTGCTCTGCTCTGTTTTGGGAGCGTCCGACCGTATCAATAAAGATTAAGTCTTTTTTAGCAAATCGTTTGATAAGAGATGGCATTTCATCTGGTGTGTAAGCAACGAGTAAATCAATTTGACTCACATCTGCAAAACTTTGAAGCTGATCAATAGCTCCAAGCCTGAAAGTATCAATTGAAATTAGTCCGACATTAAGTTTATGTATCATTTTGGCAATCAAAGCCAATTTTGCAATTGTAGTCGTCTTTCCCACACCAGTAGAACCGACTAATGCAACTACTTTCTTTTGAGATGGTTTTATATCAAAATTTCTGGTAAGAATCATACTGCTGAGACAAGTCTTCGCATAATTTTCAACGTTATCATATTGCAGGAAGTTTTTATATTTTTTCATTTGTTCCATAATTGAAACAATCACATTTTTTTGAACTTCCTTATCCTTTAAGTTATAAACAACTTTTTTTAATGCTTCATCAATAGATTTTGAAGAGGACTTTTTAGTTTTTGTTGATTCCTGTTGATTATATGTTTCTCTAATTTTTCTTTCATTTACTTTATCGTTCTTATTGATTGAAAGCTCTTTTGAAACTCTTGATAATTCTTCGAGGAAAGATAATTTATCTGGTTCAAGCGTATGTTTTTGCTGGGCAAAATTTTCAATACCAGCTGTCAATTCATAAAATTTCTTATGATTTTTTTCAATCACTTTTGTACTTAAAATTACAGCTTCATTTCCTAATTCATCCTTCATCATATTGGTTGCTTCACGAAGAGAAGGCGCTGTATATTTTTTAATTTGCATTTGTCAACTCCAGATTATCAATAAATTCAATCTCCACATTTGAAGGTAATTCAGTAAAAGATAGAACAGCAAAATCAGGGAATGAACTATTTATCAATCTATAAAAATATGGTCTTATTGTCGCAGAAGTTATAAGTATTGGCTGATATCCAAGTGAATTAAACTTATCATAAATTTTTTCCAATGAAGATTTAATATCATTTAACATTTGAGGTGTAAGACCCAAAGTTTGTACTGACTCTTTTTGATTTTGTAATGATCTGGTTATGTATTGCTCTAATCCCTGACCGATTGAAGCAGCGTGAATTATTCCATTCGAATCCTTATACATATTTGCGATTGTATTTCCTAATGAATGTCTTACATATTCGGTGAGAACGTCAATGTTTTTTGTAACCTTTGAGTAATCAATTAAAGATTCAATAATCTGCACCATATCTTTAATTGGAACTAACTCTTTAAGCAGATTCTGTAATATTTTCTGAATTGTTCCAAGTGGCAAATTATCAGGTTGAATTTCTTCTACCACTGCGGGATATTCTTTTTTGAGATTATCAAGCAGTTGTTTTACAGCCTGACGTGTTAAAATTTTATCAAAATTTTTCTTTAAAGTTTCCTGAAGATTTGTAGAAAGAACAGAAATAGCATCAACAACTGTATAGCCCAACATTTCAGCTCTATCTTTTTCTTCATTGGTTATCCAATAACTCTCCAAACCGAAAGCCGGATCTTTTGTCAGTATGCCTTGCAAAGATTCTGATATTCCACCTGGATTCATAGCAAGATATCTGTCAGGGAAAATTTCATCACTAGAAACTATGTTACCTTTAATCTTTATTACATATTGATTCGGATTAAGTTGGAGATTGTCTCTAACTCTCACAGGAGGAATCAAAACACCATATTCTAAAGCGATGAATTTTCTTGTAGCAGCTATTTTCTGGAATAAATTTCCACCCTGATTTTCATCCACTAAAGAAATTAGCCCATAGCCAATTTCTATTTCGATTGGATCAACCTGAAGATATTGCTCAACAGTTTCTTCAGGAATTGGTTGAGAAATTTTTTCCTCCGATATAACCTGTTCTGCTTCTTGTACTTCTTTTCTTTTTAGGAATGAACTTAATCCGAGTGAAAATCCTAAAATCATAAATGGAATTGTTGGCATTCCGGGGAGCACTCCAAATATCATAACTGTAAGAGCAACAATAGCCAAAACTCTGTGATTTGAAAGCAATTGCAACTTGAACTTAGAATCTAATGAAACTCCTGAAGCATCTCTGGTAACAACAAAGCCAGCAGCAGTTGAAATCAATAAGGCCGGGATTTGAGAAACCAACCCATCACCAATTGTAAGAATCGTGTACTGTTGAAGTGCATCCACAACCGGAAGATTTCTTTGTCCTACACCAATTATAAAACCACCGATTATATTTATTGCTGTTATTATTAATCCGGCGATTGCATCCCCTTTTACGAATTTGCTTGCTCCATCCATCGAGCCATAAAATTCTGCTTCTCTGGCAATTGATTCTCTTCTTTTTCTTGCTTCATCTTCATTGATTAAACCTGTGTTCAAGTCTGCATCAATAGCCATTTGTTTACCGGGCATTGCATCTAAAGTAAATCGTGCAGCTACTTCGGAAATTCTTCCTGAGCCTTTTACTATTACTATGAACTGTATTATTACAAGAATAATGAAAACGATAAATCCAACAACATAATCTCCCCTTACAACAAATGACCCGAAAGTTTCAATCACTTTTCCGGCATAACCGTCAATCAAAATTAATCTGGTTGAACTAATATTGAGAGACAACCTGAACAAAGTTGAAATAAGAAGAAGTCCGGGAAAGACTGACAAATCCAACGGCGATTTAATGAAGAGTGAAACAACCAAAATTAAAACCGACAATGTAATACTCAGTGCAAGAAAAAAATCAAGTAAGCCTGCTGGCAGAGGAATTATCATCAAACCAAGGATTAAAAGCAATCCAAAGGCGAGCAATATATCCGTATTTCTATTAAATATTTTCATAACTAATAGCTTTTCTTTTTATTCTTTTTCAAATTGTAGATATATGCAAGAACCTGCGCAACAGCTTTGAATAATTGTTGCGGAATGGTATCACCAATGTCGCACATTTTGTATAATGCTCTTGCTAACTCACGATCTTCATGAATAGGAATATTATGTTCAGCAGCTACTTTTTTAATTCTCAGAGCTAATTCATCAACACCTTTTGCGATAACTTCTGGAGCGTTATTCTTGAGCATATCATATCTTAATGCAACAGCATAGTGAGTCGGGTTTGTTATTACAACATCGGCAGTAGGTAATTCTTTCATCATTCTGTTTTTCGCAGCCTGAATTTGCATTCTCTTAATTCTGGATTTTATCAACGGATCTCCTTCAGTTTGTTTCATTTCTTCTTTTACTTCTTCTTTGGTCATCATCATATCTTTTTTGAATTTATATCTTTGATATGCAAAATCCGCAGCTGCAATTAGGATATAAAGAATTCCAAATTTCCAAATAAGAGAAAAAGCAGATTCAATCATAAAAGTCATAATATCAGAAATATCGCTGTTCTCAAGAATGGTTGCTGAACTTATAAAATCCTTTAAAACGAAATAAGTGAATAATGAAATCAAAAAGAACTTAAGAATAGTTTTTAATAATTCAACCAGAGAACGAGTTGATAAAATTCTTTTAATACCATTTAATGGATTGAGTTTACTAAATTTTGGTTCAAGCGCTTGAGGAGTTATTTTCAAACCAACCTGTGAAATATTAGAAGCTAAAGAAATTATAAAAACTGCTATTAGAAACGGACTTATAACAGCGATGAAAAACCAATACCAATCCATAAAAAAGTTTTGAATCATTCCCATTCTTTCTGGGAACACATCAAGAGCACCGAAGATATTGATTGAAAATGAGCTGAATTGTTTGGCAATAGAAGTCTGAAACAAAAATATTGTTACAATACCTGCGAAAACAACAAGTAATGAATTTACTTCAGTACTTTTAGCAACCATTCCTTTTTGACGGGAGTCATCAAGTTTTTTCTGCGTCGGTTGTTCAGTCTTTTCTTGTCCCTGATGTTCAGCCATCTTATGCACCCATAGTGTTAATTAGTGTATAAAGTCTTTTTTCGTAATCATAGAGAAGATTTTTAATCATATAAATGTAGAGAGGTAGCGTCAATAAAATTAAAAATATCCCAAGTCCAAGTTTTAATGGTTGTGTTACGAAAAAAACCTGCATTTGAGGAATCATTCTGGAAATAATTCCTTCAGCTATATGAACGAGAAAAAAAGAAACAATTATCGGAGATGCAATCTTAATCGCAAGAACAAATACACTCGCAGTCATTTTGACAAGATATAAATGCACTGGTTCTGTTACTGCAAAATTTCCAATCTGAATAACTTTGTATGAGTAATTCAGTGATTGAATCAGATAGTGATGACCATTAATCAAAATAAAAATCATCAATGCTCCATAGTACAAGAATTCTCCGATAATGTTTGATTGTATATCTTCATTAGGATTTAGTACTTCAGCCATATTTAACATCATATCAAATCCTATTAGTGTTCCTGCGTAATTAACAGCGAAGAATACAAATTGAAGCATAAATCCCATTATCAGACCGGCTAAAACTTCTTTGACTGCAAACACAAATAGAATCCAGTTTGCTTCGATTGGTGGAACCAAACTTTTATCTACAGTCAGATAGATGATATAACTAACTACTAATGATAAAAATAACTTTACAGTTACTGGAATTCCTCTGCTCCCGAAAAATGGAGCGACAACCAAGGCAGATGAAATTCGAAGAAAAATCAGAAACAATAGAATAAAATCTGTTACGTTTATCATTTACTTTATCAGTGTTATAAATATTGTGAAAAATTTTTTAGTTAATGGAATCATAATATCCAAAGCAAATGGTATAATTAGAATCACTGTGATTGCAGTTACCAATATTTTAGGAATGAATGTCAATGTCATCTCCTGAATTGAAGTAGCAGCCTGAAATATGGATACTAAAATTCCAACGACTAAGGCTACTCCAAGTACTGGGAGCAAAATATAAAATGCACTGTAGAATGCTTCTGATAAAACATCAATCACAACTTGTTCTGTCATTGAACTATACTCCTGACTATTGAGCCAACAATTAAATTCCATCCATCAACAAGGACGAAAAGCAAAATTTTAAATGGTAATGAAACCAACATCGGTGGAAGCATCATCATTCCCATAGACATAAGAATACTTGAGATTATCAAATCCACCATTAGAAATGGAATAAACAAGAAAAAACCAATGATAAAACCAGTGCGTAATTCACTAAGAGCAAAAGCAGGAACAATTATATAAGTAGGTAATTCATCTCTTGAGTTTGGTCTTTCCATATCAGCCATAGAAATAAAAAGTTCAAGGTCTTCATTCCTCACGTGCTTGAACATAAAATTTCTTATAGGCTCGATGCCTTTATTATAAGCATCCTCTACAGAAATTTCCTTATCCATCAATGGTTTTAATGCATTTTGATTAACTTCATTCCAAGTTGGAGCCATTACAAAAAAAGTAATGAAAAGAGCTATACCTGATAGCAGTTGTCCGGGCGGCATTTGCTGAGTTCCAAGAGCACTTTTAAGAAAATGGAATACGATAATTATTCTTAGATAAGAAGTAGTCATAATAATAATTGACGGAGCTAAAGCAAGAATGGTCATCAATAGTAAAATCTGTAATGTTACCGCAACATCCTGCCCGCTCTGAGAAGTACCAATATCAACATTAAGCTTTGGGATAGGGAAAGTTAAACTTTGATTAGTCTGAGCAAAACCTGTTGAAGCTAAAATAAAGAAAAGCATCAATACTGAAGTTAAGTTTATCTTTTTCATCTTTTAATCAAATTCTTTAAGTGGTCGCCAAAGTTCGAACTCGAAGTATTATCAGTTTCGTTAATTTCTAATTCATCAGCGTTAAGTTCTTTTATTAAAGTTATATTCTGTTCACTCACTCCTAAAACAACTATTTTATCATTAATCTTTACAAAACTCATATACTTTTTAGGCATAAGCATTAAAGTGTGAACTACTTTAATATTTGAATGAATTATTCTACCTCCTTTGAATTGGATTTTTTTAACCAGAAGAAGAAGTCCAAATAAAAGTCCAATAATAAGAAGTAGAGGGAAAATGAGTTTAATTATATCAAAGAAGCCCATCAGATTAATCCCTTCAAGGAATTTTTCGGCTCGGTAAGAGAGACAATCTTTACACCAAAATGTTTATCAATTACTACTACTTCACCTTCTGCAATTTTTTTGTTGTTTACGTAAATATCAACTGGCTCGCTTGCTAATTTATCGAGTTCAATTACGTAACCTCTTTCCAGCTCAAGAATATCTTTAATCTGCATATGAGTTCTTCCTAACTCAATATAGACATTTAATTCTAAGTCTTTCAGGAAATTTATTTTTTCATCTATATCTGAACTCCCGCTAAATTGACTTTCATCAAATGAGGGGAATTCTGCGGCAGAGGCTGTTGTCTTGTTTTGTTCTTCAGACTTAAATTGATTTAAATTCTGATTATCAAATGGATTATCCATATTATTTCCTCACAATGAAATATTGGTTAATAAATTTTTTGTTATTCTGATAGCTTTATGATTATTTGCAACACCGGGATATGCAAAATATGAAAGCTTATTATTTACATTGACTTTGAGCTCATCGTGGATTCGATTATCAAGAACGATTATGTCACCGACTTTCAAATCGAGTAGCTCCTGAAAACTAATCTTCGTCTCGCCAAGTTCAACCACAACAGGCAATTCAACCTCGGCAAGTTGAAGTTTTATTACTTCAGGTGCTGTCATACCAAAATATTTTGAATTTTTTATAGTGCTAACTCTTTTCGATGATAATTTAGAAAGAATAGGATCAAAAGCAAAAGTTGTAAAACATAAATTCATCAGATAAGACTGATCACCGATAGAAATCTCGAATGAAATCAATAAAACTGATTCGTTCGCTGATGACAATTGAACAAAATCAATATCCGTTTCGAAACCATCAAGTTTGTACTCGAAATTATCAATAACCATCCAAGCTTTTTTGAGATCAAAAATTATTTTTTCAACAACATTAGATAAAACTTTTTGCTCGATTTGAGTAATAACTTTCTGAGGTTTCATACTATTACCATTACCGCCGAGAAGTCTATCAACCAGAACTAAAGCAAAATCTATATTAAGCTCAAGTACCATTCTGATATCAGTGCCTTTTATTGTGAATGCATATAGCACAGCCGGATCAGGGACAGATAATACGTATTCAGAGTAGTAAATCTGATCTACTGTATTGACTCTGATATTTACAACGGTTTGAAGGGTTGTCATTAAATAAGAACCAAAACTTTCAGCAAAATTTTCACTTATGTTTCTAATGGTTCTTAACTGTGATTTCGATATTCTGTTCGGTAAGCGGAAATCATAAGGTTGTACTTCTTTTTGATTAGTTTTAACTTCACCTATTGATCCACCACCCCTGAGAATATCATCAATATCTTGTTGTGATAAAACTTCTGCCATAATAATTAGTCTCTTGTCTATTGAATTATAAATTTGCTGAAATAAAGATCGTTTATTTTCACTTTAGGAATTTTGGATTCTATATTCTGAACTATCTGCAATTTTAATGAATCTCTCTGGGCAACATTACTCAATTCATTTACTGTTTTTCTGGCAATGCTACTTATAACTATATCCTTAAGAATTATTGATTTCTCTTCCATAATCTTTTTTGATTCTGCACTATTCATATCAAAACCGAGACTGGTTAATACAAGAATTTTCCCGTTCGATTCTGCTGGATTGCATATTACATCTTCAAGTGTAAAAAGAAATTCTCCTACTGATTTTGCAGAAGAGTTTTTTTCGTCGTTTTTCTCTGTATCTTTTTTATTATTCTCTTCGCTATTCTGTTCATCGTTGCTGGATTTTTCCATCTTCACATTTTCCTTAGAATTTGAATTGTCCTGTTCACTATGATTTTGTGAAAGCAAAATGTTTGCTGTTATAAAATAGACCACCACAAGTTGGAGTATAAAAAGCGGTAAACCAATAATTAAAATTTTTGATTTCATTTTTTGCTCTAAATCTTATTGTAGTAATTCATATTCAATTTTTTTTATAAGTCTCAATCAATATGCCAGTAAAATTGATTAAATAACCAAATAAAATGAGTTTAATGAGTATAAAATTGGTTATTATTAAACAGTTGGATAAAAATAAAAAGGGAGCCTCCATTAAGAGACTCCCCTATTTGAGGGCTAAGGAAGGGACTATCTTACAAGATTTGTAATTTCCTGAAGTAATGAATCTGAAACAGTAACAACTCTGGCACTTGCCTGAAAGCCACGCTGAGAAACAATCATTCTAGTAAATTCTTCTGATAGATCAACATTAGATTGCTCTAATGCACCAGATTGGATTGTAGTTCCTGAAGATTCGCCTGGTTCGGCAACTAAAGCTTCGCCAGTATTTGCACTTACTGTAAATAGATTTTCACCAACACTTAAAAGACCATTAACATTTGGGAAAATTGCCAACATTATCTGAGCTAGTTTTCTTGATTGACCGTTACTGAATACACCTATGATGTGACCATATTTATCAATATTCAAATTTGATAATGAAGCAGAAGCTGAACCATTTTGACTTAATGCAGAAACAACGGAACTAGCTGATGTTTGTGTGATTCCATCAAAGCCTTCTCCAAAATTTAATGTAACATTTTGTGAGCTTGCTCCGCCTGTTGGATTAAATGTCAAAACAGGAGGATTTGGGATGATAACATTTATAGAACCATCAGTATTGAAAGTAATACTTCCTGAATTTCCGCTCAAAGTACCTGAACTTTCAGGAACAGATGCTGACCATCTCCAGTTATTGTTACCTACTTTTGTGAATTTCAAAGTCAGAATGTGGGGGTTGCCTAATGAATCAAAAATAGTTACTGAACCGGTGATGATGGTCGGTTTTCTGTTTGAATCAACTGTTGATGCGACGGTGCTTGTGGCATTATTCTGAGTAATCTGTGTCATATTAAAATTAAAGTTGATACCCAAAGTTGTATCCTGAATCTGAATAACAGCAGGTGGATTTCCATTGACTGTTGCTAATGCTCCTGTGGTAGGATTAAAAACGACGGGGACAGTAGTTGGTCCTAAAACTGTACTACCATTAGAATTCCGTAAGCGATATTGCATATTATAAGTGTCAGCACCGGTTTTAGTATATGTAACAATGAAAGTATAGCTATTTCCATTTTCATCATAAATAGTATTTTGATCTGTTACTGATTCTCCAATTGCAAGTGCAGAATTGATATTACCTGTTTGTAGATAATTTTCTGAACGAGTTAATGATGATGCACTATTTAGATTTCCACCCCAGGAAATTTGAGAAGTAACAACTGCAGGTAGTCTCATATTAGAATCTATCTTTATATTTTCAAGGTAATTACCCGGAGGAATGATTCCATCTTTAGCTACTTTACCTTGAACAATACCACCATTTTGTGGATTAACTAATCTTCCTTCAGCATCAAATATAAATGAACCTGCTCTTGTGAAGAATTTTTCTCCGTTATTTTCAAGAATAAATAATCCGGATCCTTGTAGAGCCAAGTCGGTAGTAATACCAGTACCTTCAAAGGTTCCTTGATTCCAGGTTCTGTCAACAGTATTTATTCTCATACCTAAACCAATCTGAAAGCTATTTATTCCGCCGGTAGTATTTGTTGGATTAGAACCATACCTTAAAATTCTATTAAATGTATCACTGAAAGTAATGCGTGAACCTTTGTAACCGATTGTATTGACATTAGAAATATTGTTACTTATAACGTCCATCATATATTGATGATTTCTTAGACCAGAGACACCCGAAAAGAGTGAATTTAAAAGTGGCATAATGACCTCCTATGTTTTTAAATTTTTTTATTAAATTTTGTCCGACTTCAGTCAGTCGGTCGGACTGGGCGTCCTCGAAAGGTCCCGCCCATAGTTAATTATTTAATTTTATGCAAATACTACTGAATCAATATTTGTGAACACATTCTCACTACTGCTCTCTATCGGCAGTGCAGTAATTATTGTTCTATTTGGGATATTAACGATAAACGCAGTTGAGTTCATCATTACAAGTGAATCTCTTGAACCTTTTTGCTCAGCTTTATCAACCGCTTCATTAATTTTCGTTAAGTCTTCATCACTTAACTTAATGTGTCTTTCTTCCAGTCTTTTGACAGCGTGATGAGAAAACTTAATTTTCTCCAGCTCTTGTTGAAAGATAGATTCAAAGCTATCTGATGAGCCACGATTATGTACCCGATTTCCTTCAAAGTTGTTTATCGGAAGGAAGGGTACTTGTATTCCATTTATCTCATACATTTTTTACCTCCGTTTTATGGATTTAATATTTCAGTTATATCTTTTAAGTTATATTCGACGCCATTTACAAGAAGTTTAGTCCCTAATTCTGTAAATCTGACACCATCAATTTTTCCAAATAGGAACAAGCTTACATCAATTGCATTTCCATTGTAATCATTTGCAATAACTTCAAATCTGTATTTACCATTAGGAACTTTGTCACCTTTATTATCGGTAAAATCCCAGGAAAGTTTATTATCTCCTGCATTTCCGGAAACATTTTCTATTGTCTTGACCAATGCACCATTTTCATTATAAATTTTTATAGTAACAGATTTTGCATTAGTACTTAAGTTATAACCAATGATTTGTTCGTTTTGTCCGACATAGTTAAACTCACTTTTATCAAGTTTTGCATTTTTTCCGATAAGAGTTGCAGCAAGAGTGTTATTAATAGATTGAGATAATAAATAGTTGGCATCAAGGCTTGTTTTCATTGATTCATTAAGATTAATTAATTGTTCGACAGAAGTAAACTGTGCAAGCTGAGCAGCGAACTCTGCTGATTCCATCGGATTTAGTGGATCTTGATTTTTCATTTGAGTTAACATTAATTTCAGGAAATCATCTTTCCCCATTACATTTTTATTCTTCTGCTGATTTCCATTTATTGAACCATAGCTAGTTAAACTACCAGTCAACATTTTTGTCTCCTATGCTAAATATTCGATTGTATTATAACCGAGATTCCTTTGTTTTACTTCATCAGTTTTATCTTCGTTCTGGAGGATATTTTTATTATTTCCGTTTTTTCTCTTTTGATTTGCACTGTTTTGACCTTTGTGCTCTTCAGATCCGAGATAAACATTCAGATTTTGTGGATTCAAACCTTCTTGTCTGAGAGATTCTCTTAAGTGAGTTAAGTTCGACAAAATAATATTCTTTGCTTGTTCTGATTGTACTTCTATCTTGGCAGAGACAATGTTTTCAGAGTTATCAATTGTGATTTTAACTCTGCCAAGTTCCTCTGGATAAAGTCTTAATTCAACCGAGTTGTTATTTTTGAATAGATTATTTAGTTCTGCACGATAATTTAGATTATTTTCATTTAGAGTTTTTACAAAATTCTCTAAAGACTTTGATTCAATAAATTTATTAAATTCAAATTTCTTCGTATCAATATTAAGTTCGTTATTAGACTTCATTGATACTGAAGAAATCTTCTTATCAAGCCCTGAAACAGTGTTCCTGAAATCAATATTAATTTCTTCGTCAACATTGTGGTTTTCTTTGATTAAAGTGCTTTTGCTTTCCTGATAAGAATTTTTAGAACCATCTTCCTGCTGATTGTTAAATTCATTCTTAGCTTCGTTATTCAATAGTTCTTTATTAGGAACATTAATCTTTTCAGCACTTATCTTTGTTTCTTTTTGATTATCAGAATTGATTTTCAGAGTTTGTGAAAATGACTGCTTATTCTCTGAACTTTCTTGATTAAATCCAACAACACCTTTAGGTGGCTTTTCACTTACAATTCTTATATGATTATCGTTTGACGAATATTCTTTCTGAATTTTAATGATATTACTTTCGGTTCTTAAGTTAATTCCTTCATTCTTATTTAATCCGTCAACTGATTTAGTATTAATAGTTTGAATTTTTTGTTCAGTTTTATGAAAATCTGAATTTGGTTTCGAGTCTTCCATTGAAATTGATTTATTCTTTTGAGTTTGGTTATCTGAAGAAACGGATTTTGAAGCAATATCAACTTTTAATGATTTGATATCTTGATTTGTCAATGTTTTGTTGTTTTCGGATTTATTTTCAGTTTGGTTTTGCAAGTCGTTTATGTTTAAGTCAGTTAAGGATGATTTTTGTTTTTCAAATGACTTAATTGAAGAAGTCAATTCGGTGTTTTGATTTTTAATTTCCGCTAAACGATTTAAATCGGTTTTGCTCTTGCTTGTAAACTCAAAATTTCTATTTATATCCTTTGAAAAATTTTGCTTTAAAGAACCAGTTGAAGATTCAGAATCTTTAATTGATGAATCGTTAATTGATGAATCGTTAATTTTTAATTTAGTTACAGATTTGTATGTACTAAAATCGTCCGGATTTCTAAATAAGCTTTTATCTGGTTTAACATTTAATGGCTCACTTGGTTTATCTGTAACATTATCTAAGATTAAAGATTTATTTGTTGATTGACGATTTTTTATTTCAAAATTCTCAGTCAATAATTCATTATCATTAAAACTAATCTTAACATTTTTTGTTTCGGTATCAGTATATGACGGTTTGAAATTATTTGAAACAGACTGATCTTCGTTGGAGGTACTAATGTTTGGTTTGATATTTTCAATTTTAGAATTTGAATTTTGACTATCAAAAGTATCGTTTAGATAATTCCCAGTAACTTTATTTGTAACATTTTCAAAATTGTTTTGAATTGAACGATTTGTTGAAACTACTTCTGAAGCTTTAATATCAGATTTTATATTTAATTCGTTTGCAGGAATTTTTATTGCTTTTACATCCGACTCGTTTTTGGGATTAACAACAAAGTCATTTCGCTGATTTAGTTTAATATTTTCAAAGTTTATTGATTTGTCACTCGACTGAATATTTTTAATCTCAGTTTGATTTTTTAATATTGGATTATCATCATTAGTAAGTTCGATACTTCTTAAATCCCTATCCACAATAACTGTTTTATTGTTATTCCTAATCGGATTAACTTCAGTAGAAACATTATTTTGTTGGATTGATTGGTTACTTTCTTCTTTTTGATTTAATACTGTTTTCTGACCGTTTATTTTTTCTAAATTTAACTTGGAAACAGTAGAAAGTTCTGATTGAACACTTGCTTTATTATATGAAATTGCTCTAAAAAGATTTTGCAATTGTCTGTCTGATATGAAAGTATCATTTTGATTTAGACCAGTACCAGCATCAATGATTTCATTTTGCTGAGACTGTTGATTAGTAATTACTTTGACAGTTATATCATTTTTATTTGTTGTCTGATTGCTTTCGAGTGCTTTTGTAATATCGGTTATAATTTCAGGGTTAACTGATGATTTTGTAGAGACCGTATTTGATCTATCTGTCTGAATAATAATTTTTATTTGAGGATTGTCAGAATTTTTTGAACTTGATTTTTCAATTTTTGAAACAGGATTTAATAAATCATTTTCTTGTTTCTGAGTATTAGAAATCAGTTCAGTAATTGACTTTTGCTCGGTTTTAATTTCAGTAGAATGTGCTTTTATTGTTTGCTCAATACTACTATTCTTAACAGAATGAGTTTCATTCGAATGTTTATAATTTGTCTCACCACTCTTAACTTTTTCAGTAGTGGAAATTAATTCTTCTTTAAGTTGGTCATCCTTCACCGTAGTCTCAAATACAATATCACTTTTTGGTTGAGGAATAACAGAATCATTATTGAATTTTCTTTCCGAACTATCCTGATTTTTTAATTGAATATTTTGCAAGATAGTTTGGTCTTCATCGTTCGCTAAATTTTTATTTTCAGAAGGAAATAACTTCCTTTCTGTTTTTTCAGCTTGAGGTAAATGCTCTATAATTTCTGAACTCGTTTTTGAAAGATAATTCTTACTATCAGAGTTATTATCTGGAATAAATTGATGTTCAGATTTAAGTTCATTGTTGAGAGTTTGAATTTGTGTCTTGTTATTTTCTTTGATGTCCGGTTTATCCTGAGTAATTATTGATGGAATCACCTGAGATAATATCTCAAATAACACTTTTTTACCAGCTGCGCTAAGAGTCAATGAGAAAGCAGACTCATTTTCAATAGTTTCAAAAAGAAATTTTTCAATGTTTGGAATGTGAGAGCTATCTACATTTTGAGATAAAATGAAATTTTTAGAAAAAAGTTTTAATTCAACATTTTCAGATAAATTATTTTTCTCAACCAGTAGTTTTATCAGATTAGAAAAACTGTTTACAAATTGTTGAGGTGAGTAAATAATCTTTTCCGTTTCGCTGATCTTTTGATTATTAGAATTATCCTCTTCAAAAAATAATTTTGACAAAGAAACGATTGGATCATTTGTCTCTTTGAAATTTGTATTCGACAATATTACATTTGAATCAAAACTATAATTGATAAAAACACTTTTATAATCAATCAAGTTGCCGCCAATATGCTCTGGTATCAAGCCTAATTTTTCAGAATCATTATTTACATTCATTATCTCTGAGAAAAGAAATCCGAACATCTTTTCTGAGTTTTCTGATTTACCTGAGTGTTCAGAATTTACTAACGGTTTTGACAAAAAGAGTGTGTTGATTAGCATTATTCAAACCTTGTTAATTTGTGAACATATTCTGATTCAAGAAACGAGATGATTTTTGCTGCCTTTTTTTGTTTCATAGCATAAATGATATCTCTCGCTTGATTATCGGAATAATTTTTTAATAGTTTAGAAGCCTGAGCCGGAGGCAGATTTTCAACCAATTTGACAGTCTTTTTCAACCAAGCAGAATATGCAGAGTCTCTTTTAGCTTTCTCAACTAAATTTTTGTTAACCTCTGAGTTTGATTTTTCGTCTGTTTTATTTTCTGTTATCGATTGATCTTTTTGATTAAAATTATTTTGGAAACCATTAAGTCCAGTTTTGTCAACTAAGGTTGTATCACTCTCGGATTGAGAATTATTCACAGTAACAGTATCTTTAATCGCCAAAGAATCTGCAGCAGCGAGTGATTGATTGTCCAACCTTGGAGAGAAGTCGAATTGGAAAATGTTGTTATAAAGAGTGTTTAGATAAACCAACATTCCAGTAACAAATAGGAAAGCAAAAACAAACGGAATTACTATTGCAATATTTTTCATATTCTTTCTCTCATAAAGTTTTGAATTGCTAATTCGTCAAACATTTTCATTTCAATTTTATTTTCTTCTTTTTCAAATTCTGCTTTTTTGAGTTCCTCATATTGTTCTATTATCTTTTTTTCTTTAGAATAAATTTGAAGTTGTTTGATTTTATTCTCTTTTTCTTTTTCAAGCAGAAGTATTTCCTTTTCAATATCTTTTATTTTAGATATTAAAGTGATTTTATAATTCTGTAAGAACTGCATTTGGGAAGAACTTATTCTTTGAAGCTTGAAATTTCTGAGTGAATCAAGTTCCTGAATCAGTTTTTCTCTTTCGGAAATTTTTTCATTTATTCTGGAGTTGACCTGCGCTATTTCTCTTTTCACCTTTGATTCAAGGTTTTCTTTTACTTTTTTTACCGATTCAAGATTGAATTTGAATTTGGACATAATCAACTCATAACTCAATTATATTATTTAATCTATCTATTGTTGATCTGAAATCAGTTTTTTCAAACATATCCTGTTTAATGAAAGATTTAAGTTGACCAATTTTAGATAATGAATGATCAATCTGAGGATTGCTTCCTTTCACATAAGCACCAATGTTAATTAAATCTTCTGCTTCTTTATAAGTTGCTAAAATTTCATTGAAAATTCTTACTCTGTCCCAATGTTCTTTTGAAACTATATCCGGCATTACTCTGCTAATACTTTGCAGAGGGTCTATCGCTGGATAAATTCCGCTGTTCGCTAATTTTCTTGACAGCACAATGTGACCATCCAAAATTGATCTTACGGAATCAGCAATTGGTTCGGTCATATCATCGCCATCTACCAAAACAGTGTACAAGCCCGTTATTGATCCTTGTTTTGAAGTACCAGCTCTTTCTAAAAGTTTTGGTAATGTGGCAAAAACACTTGGTGTATAACCTTTGGTGGTCGGTGGTTCACCTATTGCTAAACCAATTTCTCTTTGAGCCATTGCAAATCGGGTTACTGAATCCATCATTAGTAAAACGTCCATTCCGAGATCGCGGAAATATTCTGCGATAGTCGTAGCGAGAAAAGCACCTTTCATTCTCAATAGAGCAGATTTATCGCTTGTTGCCACAACTACAACAGACTTTTTTAATCCCTCTTCACCTAAATCTCTTTCAATAAATTCTCTTACTTCTCTTCCTCTTTCACCTGTAAGAGCAATTACATTTATATCAGCATTAGTATTTCTTGCAATCATACCCAACAAAACACTTTTTCCGATGCCACTGCCTGCAAAAATTCCGACTCGCTGACCTTTTCCGATGGTGAGAAGTCCGTCAATTGATCTAACGCCAGTTTGTAATGGAGTATCTATTCTTTTTCTATGAAGTGGTGATGGTGGTTGTCTATGAATTGAACGGAATGATGAATACTTAATATCTCCTTTTCCATCCATCGGACATCCTAATCCATCGATAACTCTTCCTAATAACTCTTTACCAACTCCTATTGAAAATGGTCTTCCTTCTGCAATAATTTCTGATTTGGGTGCGATACTATGCACATCATCTAAAGCAATTGATAAAACTTTTCCATCCTTGAATCCGACAACTTCAGACCTGCAAATTAGGTTGCCATCTTTATCAATAATCTTGCAAGTTTCTCCGAGTGAAACATTTGGACCAATTGATACAATTATCAATCCGATTACATCAGTAACTTTACCACTGAGTCTTATAGTATCAGTGTTTTGAACTACTGAAACATATTTTGAGTAAAGGTTATCAATCATTGTTTTCCTCAAAATAAGTTTCTATCTGACGTTTAATGTTTTCAATTTGTGATGAAATTCTACCATCTGCTTTTCCAATTTCTGTCTCGATTAGACAGCCGCCTTTTTCTATTCTTTCATCAGCTTCTAATCGAATATTTCCGGATGATAATTTTTTGTTTATCACTGCTAAATGGGATTCCACTAAATTCAAATCTGATGGATTTAGCTTAATGATTGCTTCATTAGCAGAAGTCAATTTTTTCAACGCCTCTTCAACCACTTTAAGTACAGGTGAATCTTTTTCAACTTCACGACGAATAATTTTCTCAGCTATTTGAAAAGATAATTGGAGTACAAATTCATTTATTCTCTCAATTTGTTCCTTGATTTGACAATCAATTTTTGAAGTAATTAAGTCCAAAAGATTGTATGCTTCCTTTAATTTTTCTGAATACTCTTTCTGCAAGCGATTGATAGCCTCTTTTTGACCTTCATTAAATCCTTTTATAAATTGATTATGAAGTTCAATTTCAATCTGTTTCTGCTGAATTTCGATATTGTCATTTTGAGGAACTAAATTCAGAACCTCGTTGAGTTTAATTCCTTTAACTTTGTTCGATGAACCATTGAGTATGATTTTCTCAGACATACATATCCTCTTTGCTTCCACCACTAATTACTATTTCACCACTTTCTTCAAGATTCTTTACAACATCAATAATTTTTGCCTGAGCCGATTCAACCTCTTTCAATCGAACCATACCCATATATTGAAGTTCCTCTTTCAACAAATCAGCTGCACGTTCAGACATATTCTTAAATATTTTCTCTTTGAGTTTCTCATCTGCAATCTTCAATGAGAGAGCGAGATCTTTTCGATCAACTTCTTTAAGAATTTTCTGAATGTCTTTATCAGCGATGTTTATAATATCCTCAAATAAGAACATTTGTCGTTTTATTTCTTGAGTAACATCGGGATCCCACATTTCAAAGTTTTGAAGAATTTCTTTTGTAAGCTTTACGTTCATTTTATTAAGTATAGTTGCTATACTTTTTGTACCGCCAATTTTAGTAACAGTTTGATTGAGAGAGCTTCCGGCCAATTCATCAACAATTTTTTCAATTTGTTTTAATGTGCTTGGAGCTACTTTCCCTAAAGTTGCGATTCTGAATGCTACATCTGACCTGAGGTCTGCAGGTAATTCTCTTAAAGCTTCAGCAGTTTTATCTGGACTTAAATGAGAGAGGATTAATGCAATTGTCTGTGGATGTTCTTTACTAAGAAAACTGACTAACTGTGCTGAATCAGCTTTTTTCAGGAAATCAAATCCTTTCATAGTAGTAAGGGATTTAACTTTTTCTATAATCTCTTGTGCTTTTGCAACTCCAAGCGATTTTTCTAAAAGCATTTGAGCGTATTCAATTCCGCCTTCAAGTACATATTCTCTGGCTATCACCATTTCGTGGAATTCTTTAACAATATCATCAACAACTTTTGAGGAGACGTTTTTAATTTTTGCTATCTCTGTGGATATTTTTTCAACCTGTTCTGAATCCAGATATTTCATTATAGAAGCTGCTGTTTCAACATCTATTGCAAGGAATAACAATGCTGCTTTACGAATGCCTGATACAGGTTCAGCCGTTGAAACATCTGGAGCTGGGTTATTTGCTTTATTACTCATTTTCGTACAACCAAGTGTTTATTAATTTTGAAGCGTCTGCCGGGTTTTTGATTATATAATTTTTAATCTTTTCAATTTGATTCTCTCTGTTCATAGCTTCAATAGAAATCTCTTCCTCCAAATCGCCAATTGGAAGCTGCTCTCTTTTTTTCTTTATTTCTAATAAAGTTGATTTTCCTGCAGATGATAATTCTGAATGAGGTTTTTCTTTTGTGTCAAGTCTTCCAAGCGGAACATCGGTACTTCCTTTTGGAAGTTTGTCACTGTCTAAAGTTCCGATATGAATTTTATCTGATTTAATCTTTCCGGTGATATTTTTTAGAAGAAGAATAGAGCCAGCTATTGCTAGAATTATCAGAATTAAATTTATTATTTCATTCTTATCATCAAAAAAAGAAGGTGGTTGAGCATTAGTATCGTCTTCCAAAGGTTTTGTTTCGAAAGGAATATTTACAATTGATAGCATATCATTTCTTTCATTGTTGATTCCCAAAGCTCCACGCAATAATTCTTCGATTTTTCTTAACTGTTCAGGAGAGCGCTGAGTATATTCAACAACTTGCTTACCATCTTTTTCAACTATTTTTGGAATGTCGTTAATTACAGCCGCAACACTCAACCTTTTAATATTGCCTGTCTCTTCGATAACCTTTTGAATCGTTTTACTAACTTCATAATTTGTAATTGAATTTTCATTGCTTTGTTGCGTGGTATCTCCGATTGTAAATCCTGAATTCGAACCTGAAGAGGTCTGTTCACTAATTACAACCTGAGATTCTGGATCATAAATTTCCATTGTTTTTTCTACCTGATTAAAATTCAATTCGGCATCTACCTGAACCATCGCATTTCCATAACCTAAGACATTATCTAAAAGATTTTGAGCTTTCTGAGCGAGATACATTTCAATGGAATTTTTAATTTCGTATTGTTTGGTGGAAGCAAAGGAAAGATTATCTTCAGAATCTTCTCGCCAAAGCAGACGTCCTTTTGTATCAATCAAGGTAATATTGTTTGTTGATAATCCTTCAACTGAGCTTGATATAAAATTCACTATTGCTGAAGCTTTTTCGCGGGGGAGTTTGAAATTATCACGTAATTTAATAACTACAGAAGCCGTCGGTGGAACTTGCTCATCTTTGAAAATTGATTTTTCCGGAAAAACCAGGTGTATTCTCGCTCCTTCAACTCCTTCCTGACCCATAATGGTTCTCGCTAATTCACCTTCTAATGCTCTTTTGTAATTGAGCTTCTGCATGAATTCACTCATACCCATAGAAGTTTTATCGAACAATTCATAACCAATTGTTCCGGATGAAGGTAATCCTTTTCCTGCAAGCTCCAATCTGGTTTCATAAACTTTGTCTTTCGGAACTGTAATCATTGTTCCATTATTTTCGATCTGATAAGGAATTTTCTGAGCATTTAAATGTTCTACTACCTTTGATGCGTCCTGTTGAGATAAATCTGCAAACAATACTGAATAGCTTGGCTGATTAAAAATAGAAATCAAAAGCATTATTAGTGTAAATGTGGTAAATACAGAAGCTCCGATTATTACCTTCTGTTTTAACGTAAGTGTACTAAAAAAGTTTTTTATTGATTCTGTTGATGCTTTACTTTTTGCCATAGATTATATTGACATCCTTGTTAATTCTCTGTACATATCAATTGTTTTATTTCTTATTTCCATTAAAAGTTCAAGACTGGTCTTTGCTTTTTCGCCTGCAATCATAACCTCGTGAATTTCAACTCCTTCTCCGTTAATGAATTCTCTGGTAATTTGAGATGATTTTAATTGATCATCATTTACTGATCCGATGAACTCACCAAACACACTTGCAAACTCGGCAACATCACTTTTTGGTTTTACTGTCTCCTGAATAAACGGAGTAGTTAATCCAGTAATTTTTTCTATTGCCATATTAAAATCTCCTGTCGAATAGTGAACCGACTTGTATGTTATTTACTTTACCCGTGCGATTGTAAAAATTGTATTCCATTACTTCAGATTTTTTTTCCGGAAACATATTTGCAAAAAACTGCTTCTCTTCTTTATTTATCACCTCAAGTTGGTTTGTAGATTTAAGATCATATGTCTTTTGAATTCTATTTGAAGATTTTACTGAATGAATCATTGACGAGTTAATGTTATTTTCTATTTTCATTTTATATCTCCAATGAATCTTTTATCATTTGTTTAGAAGAATTTAATGCAGTTAAATTAGCTTCATAACTTCTGGTAGCTGCAATCATATCAATCATTTCATTTATGGTATTTATGTTGGACATTTCTACATAACCATTTTCATCTGCGTTCGGATGTTCTGGCATATAAACTACATCACCGGGAGTTTTATCTTCTTCAATACTTATTTTCATATCTGAATTATTTTGATTTGAAGCTGAATTCTCGATTGGTCTTCTTATATGATTGGGATTTGTTGTATTCATTTTTATTGTGTTTGAAATATCTCTCATTTGCTCTGAGAAATTTGAATTCTTCTGAACAACATTCAGAACTTTTCTTTTGATTGGTTGTCCGTCTTCAGTTCTTACTGAATTTCCATTCGCTAAATTTTCAGCTATCAGATTCATCTTTTTTCTTTGAATACTCAAACCTCTTGCGCTAATGTCAAAACCAAAAAAACTATTTCCAATTTTCATACTCGTCCTCCACCTTTGATAACATTTTGAATTCCTTTGTAATAATCCCCAATTTTTTTAGATGCGAATTTGAAAAGCAAAGTATTTTCAGCTAAGTCTGACATTTCTTTTTCAATATCAACATTATTAACGCCTGATTTATATTCTTCAATCTTGGTGTTTTGAATTGAATATGAATCAGGTTCAATCAAACTGAATTTTATGTGTTTTTCTTTAGTGGTTTTGATGCCAGAATTCAAAGTGTCGCCCAGAACTTTTTCAAAGGAAATATCTTGTCGTTGATAATTTTCTGTGCCTACATTAGCAATGTTTCTACTGATAACCTTATTTCTTTCGGCACAGTAATCAATAAATCTTTCTAATAATTTGATTGTGGATATACTCATTATTGTAACTTTGTTTTGTTTAGAATAACCCAAATCAAATACCACTTGAAAAAGCTAAAAAAATAGAAATTTTTAAAGTGTGGCTGTAGAGAATTGGCTAAATATGAACAGATGTAAGATATTGTACAAAAAGTCTTGGTGGAAGGTTGATTCTTAATTTGAATTAGAATTGTCAGTCTTTCTTAAGAATGCTATGCACCAAAGGCTCCGACTGACAATTTATAATTTTGAGATAAATTCTTATGAAAGAGACTAACGATAGAAACTTATTTCTTCCCTAATAATTTTTTAATCTTATCTTCGTAAACTGTTTTAGGAACTAAACCAACGTGAGAGTCAACTATAAAACCTTTGCGATCAACAATGAAAGAAGTAGGAATTGCGTTTATTCCGCCATAATCTTTCACAACTTTTTCATCACCGAGGACAACCGGATAGTTTATACCATAGTTTTCAATAAATGGTTTTAAGTCTTTTATCGTTCTTTCCTGGTCTAAAGAAATACCGACAATCACCAAATCTTTCGAATAATTTTTCTGTAAGTCAATCAAATCAGGAATTCCTTTTCGGCAAGGAGGACACCAGGTAGCCCAAAAATCAATAATTACAATCTTTCCTTTGTAATCTGATAATTTAACCGTTTTTCCATCTAATGTTTTCAAAGCAAAATCAGGAGCTTTTTTATTATCCGGAGTATTTGCTGAAAGTGTATTCAATGATAATATGAAAGATAAAACTATGAATACATTTAATATTGATTTTCGTGTCATATTCGCCTTTCTCAATTATTAGTTAATTGTTTTTATATGAACGTAAGATTGTTTCAAGTAAAAAAAGTTTCAAACATCAGAAAAATGATAAAAAAATTTGGAGCAATAATTTCATCTGTAATTCAATAATATTTAATTAATTTTAAATAAAAAAACGAGAAATTTATGCAAACAGATGACGTGTTAGACTGGACATGCCAATATTGTGGAGTTGAAAATTCCGTTTGGGTAGATTTGACCATTGATGGAAAACAAGATTTCGTTGAAGATTGCAGAATTTGCTGCCGCCCGAACAGAATAATTGTTGTCAGAGATTTTGACGGAAATGTAACCATCGAATCAAGACCATTGAACGAATAAAAATTAAATTCTTTCAAAAAAACTCTCCACATTTTTTATACGGAGAGTTTCAATTAAAATTACTGATATTGATTTAGCTTTCTAATCCATTATCATTCTCAAAAAATCTGAACTATCATCATCTTTGTTTGATTTTTTATTGAAATTTTTAGACGTGTTCTTGTTCGTTGGAAAATCAAAGCCAAAACCGGGGA
>OGCI01000380.1_pt1 | contig 54144 bp, 59 predicted proteins | sample 1570021 | NCBI WGS metagenome assembly OGCI01 (sample SAMN06264664, study PRJEB24512) | hot springs metagenome | isolation source: Hot spring water | place: South Africa: Tshipise | collected 2015-06-21
AATTGTATAACAAACACTGGATGGCGAGGTCTCTTCATTTCTTTATCCTGGAACCCCTACGATAAGTTTACACTAAGATGAGTTCCATACTTATGGAACACTCAGAGAGCCTCCTTGAGTTCCTTCGGAGCTCTCCCCCGCAAAGCGTCAGGAGATCTCCTCTTATCGCCTCCTTCCTCAGTCAGTACTGAAGATGTTTCTTTGCAGTTTCACGATGGACCCCGCCTCCGAAAAAGAGTGAAAATCATTTTGCACTTGCGTCTTTCCCCTGCAGGGAGGAAAGAGGATTCTTGCAACTTTGGAATCTTGTACGGTAAAGTCATCTCGCCTTGCGCGTTGGGGAAAAAATAACTGCCCCGGGTTCCCTGCGGAACCCGCCGCAACGAAAGAGGAAACGCCTTTCCCTTTGTGAGGAAAAGACCCGGAAATCCTGGGGTAAGAGGAAAACTCATGGAGAACCTCTTGTGATTCCCTTTCGGTTTCCTTCCTCTTTGCACTCACCCAAAAAGGAGGAGTTTACCGATTTTCCCTTCGAGGGAGCGGAGAAGAGGGAGCAAGAACACTATATCAATCCCCCCTCCTTCAATAGGCGTAGATTCTCCCGTAAGGACGAGTGGTGAGAGGAAATAACTTGACAAAATCGGAAGGGCGAAAGGAAGGAAGAGAAAGAGCAAGGTCGTGACTATACTCCTCAAGATAGGCAGAGACCCCCCGCCATTCGTGCTCTTCAAGAGGACTCATCTTCACTCCTGCGCTCACCACTTTCTCACTCACTTCTCCGCGAATGATGATGGTCCCCCCGTGCATTCCCGGGGCAATAAACGATCCGTAGATCGGCTTTTTGCTCCCAAGCCCCAAAATCACGATGAGTCCTCCGGCCATGTACTCTCCTAAAAAATCACCTGCTTCGCCTCCTACGATAATGACCGGATACTCATCGAGATAAGACTTCATGTGAATACCGACCCGATACCCTACACTCCCTCGAACCCATATTTTCCCGCCGCGCATAGAGAATCCCACAATATCCCGCGCGTCTCCCTCCACGATGATCTTGCCTCTATTCATAGTGTTCCCTACCCCATCTTGGCCATTCCCTTTAATGCGAACAGTTGCACCGTTCAAGAAGATACCCACATCGTCACCAGGGGTTCCCTCAATCTCCAAGTATCCTTCCGAAAATGCTCGACCTAAATACCGCTGTCCATTCACCCCTTGAAGCAATGCCTCACGACAACCATTGCGCCACCATTCTTCTAACCGAGCATTGATCTCACGATAATGCATCCCGCGGCAGTCGAGAACGTTCATACTTCCACTCCGACCCCTTCCACCAAATGTTTCCGGTAATCCTTCGGCAAATTCACAAGACCGAAATTCTTCTCCAAGAGTTTATTCTTGAAATCACTCACCACGATTCTTTCCCGCATGAGATGGATATAGAGCCCTGCCCTTTCGATCCTTCCCACCATCACCATTCCCACAATCACGTTATTCCGCAAAACAACCTTGAGGTACTCTTCAGGCTCTCTTTTGACGAGAACCTCTCCTCCCCATTCCTGAGGTGGATTCACGATTCCCGCCGAAACCAAAGCCAAGCCTCCCAAATCCAAAGAATTCACCGGAAGGCTTCCCGGGTAGGAGGTAACCGCCCCAACCATATTCCAGCCAGCAACTTTTCCCTGGCGTACCGCTTCGGGCCATATGGCCACTACGTTATATTCTCCGGTGATGAGATTCTTCGTCTCCGCCACGTCACCGGCGGCAAAAATGCCCCGCACGGAGGTTTCCTGAAATTCGTTGACTACAACGCCCCGACGAATGTTCAACCCCGAATTGCGCAGCCACTCGACGTTTGGCTTCACGCCAATCGCTACCGCCGCCATACCTACCGGGATAATTTCTCCACTTCGGAGGAGCACCTCTTCCAAACGATCCCGATCACCGCGAAATTCCTCTACGGTATCCTGGGTAATTACCCTCACCCCGTTTCTGGATAGTGCTTCCTCCAGGTAGCGCGATCCTTCTTCGTCAAGCATGGTGGGTAAAAGCCGCGAAGAGAGCTCCACCAAGACAATTGGCAGTCCCAAATGGAGGAACGCCTCACAGGTCTTGAGTCCGATGAATCCCCCGCCTAAAACGAGAACCCTCTCTACCGGAAAATCGCGCAAGAATTCCTGGATTTTCCGCAAGTCCTCGCTTCTCGTAAAGGAGAATATTCCCTTTTTGTCCATCCCATGAAGGGAAGGGATAATGGGAACACCTCCCGTAGCGATGAGCGCTCGGTCAAAAGAGATTTGGGTTCCGTCCTGAAGCCAAGCCACTTTTCTCGAAGTATCTAGGCTTTCTACTCTTTTCCCCCACAAGATGTCTACATGACTCTCATCAACAATAGTTTCTCGATAGGTAATGTCTTTGGCCTTCTTTCCTAAAGAATAGGTGATGAGCGGACGAGAGTAAAATTCCTCTTCACTCACCACTACTATCTTTTTCTTGGCGTCTCTGCTCCGAATCGCCCGCGCTCCCCATCGACCGGCCACGGAAAAACCGACCACAAGATACGGCGCATGGATTCTATTCATAGGTCAACGCCTCGTTGGGACAGTTTTTGACGCAAGGAGGGATTTCTTCTTTTCCGGCACATACATCACACTTACTCACGGTGGTTTTTCCCTTTTCTTTCCTCTCCACCACCCCAAAAGGGCAGCTCATCACACACATCCAGCAACCCACACAGAGATCTTCGTCGCACAATACTACCCCCGTTGCTTCGTCCCGATGCATCGCTCCAGTGAGACAGTTCTCCACACAGGGAGCCTCATCACAATGCCGGCACTGCAGGGCAAAAGAAGTATACCCTTCTTCTTCCACCCGAACTCGAGGGAGAGGGCGTTCACTCTCTTTGCGAAAAGCTTTGATGATTTTTCCGGAAGCAGAATGTTTCACCATGCAGATGATTTCACAGAGCCGACAGCCGATGCAGTACTCTTCATGAATCCGGATTCGTTTCACCACTACCACCCCTCTCCGGCCATTTTCACTCCCAAGACCTGTGCCTCTTCTTTGGTGAGACCTACCGCTCGAAGCTGTTCACGATTCCCTCGTAAGCTCTCAATAGCATTGATACCCATGCCACCGAGAATTTCTTTAATTTCCAAGGACCAAGCCCGCAAGAGATTCACCAATCTCCGTTTCCCCATTTGGGGGTTCAAACGTTTGGTGAGATACGGGTCTTGCGTGGCAATACCCCAATTGCACTTTCCGGTGTAACACTTCTGACACAAGTGGCATCCTAAAGCCAAAAGCGCCGAAGTTCCGATATACACGGCGTCAGCACCCAAGGCAATGGCTTTCACCACGTCACTGCTCGAGCGAATACCACCGGCGATGACAATCGAAGCGCGATGCCGAATCCCTTCTTTGCGTAAACGCTCGTCAACTTGAGCCAGAGCAAGCTCAATAGGAATACCGACGTTATCCCGAATCACCTGCGGTGCCGCACCCGTTCCTCCTCGAATCCCGTCAATGGCAACGATATCTGCTCCCGCCCGTACTGCTCCTGAGGCAATTGCCGCCACATTATGGACGGCGGCAATCTTTACCGAAATCGGCTTCTCGTAGCGGGTTGCTTCTTTCAAGGCAAAGACAAGACGCTCCAGGTCTTCGATGGAATAGATATCATGGTGCGGAGCAGGAGAGATGGCATCGCTCCCCACGGGAATGCGCCGGGTGCGAGAGATTTCCGGAGACACCTTTTCCCCCGGTAAATGCCCTCCGATACCGGGTTTTGCCCCTTGTCCGATCTTAATTTCCACCGCCGCCGCCACCTCGAGGTACTCCGGGGTCACCCCAAAACGTCCCGAAGCCACCTGAACAATGATCCAATCTCCCAAGGGATAGAAACCGGGATGCAATCCTCCCTCACCACTATTACAAAATGTTCCTATCTCTTTTGCCGCTTCAACAAGGGAACGAAAGGCATTATAGCTAATCGAACCATAGGACATTGCGGAAAAGAGAACGGGAATGCTGAGCTCCAATTGAGGGGCTAAGCGAGTCTTGAGACCAGCAAATTCCTCACTCCAAGCCACTTCTAAAAACGGTTCCTTTTTCCCTAAAAAGGTGCGAATCTCAATCGGTTCACGCAAGGGATCAATAGAGGGATTGGTGACTTGGCTGGCATTGAGGAGTAAATGGTCCCAATAAATAGGATAGGGCTTATCACAACCCATCCCGGTGAGCAAAACTCCGCCGGTCTCCGCCTGTTTATAGAGATTACGGATCGAGGCTACATCCCAATTAGCATTAGGACGAAATCCGATCTCTCTCTTTCTGATCTCTAAAGCCCCGGTCGGGCAGAGAGTCACGCACCGTTGACATCCCACACAGTGTTCTTCGGCGCTGTATACCGTGTCATCCTCAGGATCATAGCTATGGACCTCATTGGCACACTGTCGAACACAAACTTGACAGGAAATACACCTCTCTGCATCCCGTTCAATTTTAAACTCGGGGAAAAGCAAACTCTTGGCCATGACAAATACCCTCTTTCAGTCGCCCAATCATTACTTCTCCGGCATGAAGAGCTTTCACTACATCCAAAGATGGAGCAATTGCACGTATGGCGCTCTCTTCACTGGCGAGATAGAAGGTGTCTCCACTCCATCCGGCGACCATAGGACGCAACTTAATCCGATCCACCAACCCAAACATACCCCCTTCAAAACCCACAATGATGCTAAAGGGACCGTTGAGCAAAGCACCGCCATAGGTAATACGCAAGGCCCGGTAAAAACTTTTCTGGGGTTCGTTCATCTCTTCAATCTGGGACCAAAAAGGTCCGGCAAGAATCGCGCCCAAAAAAGAAGGATCAACGCGATGACGTCGCAACAAGAGATCGACAAGATAGGCAATAACCTCGGTATCGGTTTGCAGAGTACAGAGATATCCAAAGTTTTCCAAATATCGGCGATTCACCCCATACGAAGAGAGTTCACCATTATGAACTACCGAGAATTGCAACAAATTAAAGGGGTGAGCACCTCCCCACCAACCGACACTATTGGTGGGGAAACGCCCATGAGCAATCCAACAATACCCTTCATATTCTTCAATGCGGAAAAATCTCCCAATGTCTTCAGGATACCCCACCCCCTTGAACACCCCCATATTCTTCCCGCTCGAAACCACATACGCTCCTTCAATCATGGCGTTAATGGTCATCACTAAACGGACCACCACATCTTCCTCATTGTCTCTTGTCCTCTTGGGATACAGGAAGTATCGGAAAAAGAAGGGATGATCGGTGATGGTGGAGTTCTCCCAGATCGGGATACTCTCCTCTTGTTCGATGGTGAAATCCTTCTGGAGTAACTCTTCAACCTCCGATCGGGCAGAGAGATCGTCATACAATACATGGAAAGCATAGAGTTCGGCGAATTGAGGGTAAATACCGTACCCTGCAAAACCACCACCCAATCCGTTGGAACGCTCATGCATCACTTCCATGGATCGGATGATCACCTCTCCCGAGACTCGCCTTCCATCCTGATGCAAAATGCCTGCAACCGCACACCCAGAAGGAATTCTCACCTTTTCTCTCATTGTGGTTCTCTTCCTCCTCAGAGTATCGGTAAGTATCGTTCGATTTCGTAAGGATGAACCACCAATCGATATTCATCCCACTCAACCATCTTGCTCTTGATGAAATATTCGAAAATATGGTCACCCAGGGCCTTTTTCACGATTGAGCTCTCTCGAGCGCAATCAATGGCTTCTTTAAGACTCCCCGGTAAAGAAGCGATCCCAAGTTTTTCTCGTTCCCATTCCTGCATATGATATACATCTCTTTCCACCGGCTCAGGAAGTTCGTAATTACCCTCGATTCCCGCCATTCCCGCCGCCAACATAACCGAAAAAGCCAAATAGGGGTTGCAGGCCGGATCGGGATTCCGAACCTCGATACGGGTGGCTTTCTCTTTTCCTGGCTTATACATGGGTACCCGTACCAAAGCAGAACGATTCCGCCGTGCCCAACAAATATATACCGGTGCTTCATATCCGGGCACTAAACGCTTATAGGAATTGACCCACTGATTGGTGACGAGAGCAATTTCCCGGGCGTGACGGAGGATTCCGGCAATATACTTCTTGGCGATATCAGAGAGATAATAAGGGTCATTGGCGTCAAAAAAGGCGTTCTGCTCTCCCCGGAAAAGAGACTGATGGGTATGCATCCCCGAACCATTAATTCCCATAATCGGTTTGGGCATGAAAGTAGCATACACACCGTGTTTCTGGGCAATTTCCTTCACCACAATGCGATAGGTCATGACCTGATCAGCCATGGTTAAAGCATCTGCATAGCGAAGGTCAATCTCGTGCTGAGAGTATGCCACCTCATGGTGACTATATTCCACCCGAATACCCATTTCCTCGAGGGTACGGATAGTATCCCTACGGAGATCCGAGGCGGCATCGAGAGTGGTAAGGTCGAAATAACCTCCTCTATCCAAGGGAATCGGTTCATTCTCACTCTTAAAGTAGAAAAATTCCAACTCGGGGCCGACGTAAAAAGAGAAACCCTTTTCCTTTAACTTCTCGAGGTTAATCCGGAGAATATACCGTGAGTCACCGGCAAAAGGTGTACCATCAGGGTTGAGAATGTCACAAAACATGCGACCTACTTTCTCTACGCCTTCTCGCCAAGGGAGTAACTGAAAGGTACAGGGATCCGGCATAGCGATCATATCACTTTCATCGATGCGAGCAAAACCCTTGATCGAAGAACCATCAAAACCCATACCTTCATTGAGTGCCATCTCGAGTTCTTCTACGGGTATCGCAAAACTCTTGAGACTCCCCAGGACATCAGTAAACCACAAACGAATGAATTTCACCTTATTTTCCTTGCAGAAGGCAATGACCTCTTCTTTACTCCGTAAGTTGCAGGGCATTCTCTCAACCTCCCCGGCAAAAAATAAAGGCGCTCAATCTCCTTCTTTGGAGATTAAGCGCCTTCAAAGGCTTAATGTTCGCCCGTCTTTAGGCTCTCTTTTCACAAGGTGAAAGTATCAAGTATTATAATTGCTCCTCCGCAAATCTGTCAAGGTTTTCTCCTCCTCTTCTCCCAAAAAAAATTTTCCCCCTCACCACTTGCCAGAATCCCCCCTCAAACCTATAATTGATTAAAATTACTACTTTAGTAAACTTATAAGGGAGATTGTGAAGGAAACAGTGAAAATTTCAACCCGTCTACGGTATGGTTTACGACTCCTCGTAGATTTAGCCATTTACTCTCAGGGCTACCCCCTAAAACTGAAAGACGTTTCTCGCCGACAGCACATCTCCCTCCCTTATCTCCGCCAATTAGCCCTTCTCCTTGAGGCTTCCGGGATGATCCGTAGCCTCCGGGGTAACAAAGGGGGGTATCTTCTGGGTCGCCCACCCGAGAAAATTTCCCTCCTCGAAGTAGCCACCATCCTCGAAGGACCACTCCATCTTGTAGAGTGTGCCGATAACCCCAACCACTGCCAACGATCGTCACAGTGTATGACTCGTGAATTATGGTATGAACTTACCTCCCAAATTCGTCAAGTCTTGGCTGGGAAAACTTTGTCTGACTTCATCCCTAAAGAAGGTGAAAGAAATGATTTACCTCGATTGTAATGCGACTACTCCCTGCGATCAGAGAGTCATTGAAGCCATGTTGCCTTTTTTCGCCGAGAAATTCGGTAACCCTTCATCGCTCCACAGCATCGGACAAGAAGCGAAAAAAGCCTTAGAAACAAGTAGACACACTATTGCCCAATGCCTGGGCGCTGAGGACCAAGAAATTATTTTCACCTCCGGCGGAACCGAGGCGAATAACTTAGCCATTCGAGGGAGTGCCTACGCCTTGTGGAATAAAGGAAACCACTTGATCACCTCGGCCATCGAACACCATGCGGTACTCAACGTGTTCAAGGCCTTAGAGAAAGAGGGGTTTCAAGTCACCTACCTCCCCGTTGACGAGAACGGCCTCGTCGATCCCCAAGAATTCAAAAAATCCATTACCCCCCGCACCACCCTCGTTTCCATTATGCACGCCAATAATGAAACAGGGGTCATCGAACCGATCCAAGAAATAGCCTCTCTGGCCAAAGAGTATGGTCTTCTCTTCCACACTGATGCAGTGCAAACCATTGGCAAACTCTCTTTCAATGTGAAGGAAATTCCTGTGGACCTCCTCTCTGCTTCCGCCCATAAATTCTACGGACCAAAGGGAGTCGGTTTCCTCTACGTCAAGAAAGGAGTGCGCCTCATCCCCCAAATCCTTGGTGGTCCCCACGAACGAGGAAAACGAGCGGGAACAGAAAACGTCCCCCTCATCGTCGGCATGGCCAAAGCTCTGGAAATAGCCCAAGCTAACTGGGAAGATGAATATCGCCACGTAGAGGAACTGCGTAATCGCTTAGAACAAGGAATCACCGAGCGCATTCGCGAAGTCACCGTGGTGGGGAAGAATGCTCCTCGCCTTCCCAATACCAGTATGATCCTCGTCAAGTACGTAGAAGGTGAAGCAATGCTTTTAAACCTTGATTTTGCAGGTATTTGCGTCTCGAGTGGTTCGGCCTGCACCTCCGGGTCCCTGGAACCCTCTCATGTGCTTCTCTCCTGTGGTTATCCCCACGAGATCGCCCACGGATCGGTTCGGTTTAGCTTAGGGCGGTCGAACACCGTGGAGGAAATACAAACCGTCCTCGAAGTGTTTCCTCACATTGTGGAGAAGTTACGGAACATTTCTCCTTTCGGAAAAGAGGCGATATAAACCATGTATAGCGAAAAGGTCTTGGAACACCTCCGCAATCCTCGTAATGTAGGGAAAATAGAGAATCCCGATGGCGTGGGCAAGGTGGGAAACCCGGTGTGTGGAGATGTCATGGTCATGTACCTCAAAATTAGAGATAATATCATCGAAGACGCCAAATTCGAAACCTTTGGCTGCGGTGCAGCCATTGCCACCTCTTCCATAGCCACCGAACTCATTAAAGGAAAAACCATTGAAGAGGCCCTCTCCATCACCAATCGAGCTGTTGCCGACGCCCTCGACGGATTGCCACCCCAGAAAATGCACTGTTCGGTGTTAGCCGAAGAAGCGATCCGTTCGGCCATCAACGATTACTTGGCGAAGAAGAGGGTTGAAAATGGAGAAGGAAGGATATCGTGAGCTCTTAACTCAGCTTGCCCACACCGAAGACCTCTCTCAAGAGGAACTCGCTCTCCTCCTTGCTTGCGAAGACGAGGAAATCACCGCAGAACTGTTCACCCTGGCCGACGAGAAACGTCGAAAATACGCTGGAGATGCGGTGCACCTCCGCGGTCTCATAGAGTTCTCTAACTACTGCCGCAAGAATTGTCTCTACTGTGGGCTACGGCGAGACAATCGTTCCCTTCCTCGCTATCGCATGAGTATTGAGGAAATATATACGGTGGGCGAGAAAATCGCCCGCTTAGGAGTGAAGACCATCGTCTTACAATCGGGAGAAGACCTTTCTTACGACGCCCGGTCCATTGCTTCTCTCCTCCATCGGCTCAAAAAATTAGGGGTGGCCATTACCCTGAGTATCGGGGAACGGACTAAGGAAGAGTATGCGCTGTGGCGAGAGGCAGGTGCCGATCGATACCTCTTGAAACAAGAGACTTTTGACGAACAACTGTTTCGCAAGCTCCACCCCGACGACGACCACTCCCATCGCCTCGCTTGCCAAAAAATCCTCGCCGAACTCGGATACCAAGTCGGAAGCGGGAACATGGTCGGCCTGCCCGGTCAAACCATCGAAGCCATTGCCTTAGACATTAAAAGCTTCCAGCGATGGAACTTCGACATGATCGGTATCGGTCCTTTCATTCCCCATCCCGATACCCCACTTGGAAACTTCGCCCCCGATAGGAAAAAACAGTATCTCTTAACCCTCAAAACCTTAGCCCTCACCCGCATCTTGACTCGAGACACTCACCTTCCCGCCACCACTGCTTTGGGGACGCTTGTTTCCGGAGGGAGAGAAAAGGGGCTCCAGTGTGGCGCTAACGTCCTCATGCCCAACTTTACCCCCCTCGCCTATCGTTCCCACTATACCATTTATCCGGGGAAAATCTGTCTCCAAGAAGAGTGGGGTAAGTGCGTCGCGTGCATGTCCATGATGCTCAAAGAATTGGGAAGAAGTGTAGCCCAAGATCACGGCCACAGAGAGAGAAAGAAGGCACCCGCAGAAGAGTAGCCGCTTCCTAAGCGGCTACCCTTTTCACGCACCGAATTTCCCCAAACGGAGTGCATTTGCTAAGATGAGATTCATGAGGAAGTGAGCAGGGAATTGTCCCAAATAACCGTTTTTACACGCTCTTTCGGTAAATCGCGCGGCATCGTCGCTTCCGGCAAAAGGAGAGTATAAGAGCACCGGTGAAGGATGCCAAGAGTGTCCGCGCAAAATGGACGGCGTGGAATGGTCCCCGGTGATCACCAATACATCGGGTTGTAAAGCAAGAATGCGCGGGATGAAAGTGTCCAAATATTCGATACACTTCACTTTTTTAGCGAAATCGCCATCCTCTCCAGCCTTGTCGGTATCCTTATAGTGGAGGAAAAAGAAGTCGTATTGTTCCCAGCTCTTCTCAAGGTAGGCGACTTCGTCTTTCAATTCACCCTCTACATCTGGGGTATCAAAGCCAAAGAGACGGGCAATCCCTTTATACATGGGGTAAATGGCAATGGCCAGAGCTTGCAAACCATACCTTTCAGGAAATTTCTCCAACACCGGGGGCTGAGAAAAACCGCGTAAGAGAATGGCATTAGCCTTGGGTTCATTCCGGAGGAGCGCATGGGCTTTCTCCAAAAATGCTTTGAGGATTTTTGCCGTCTTCTCCGATTTCTCATCGAGGGCCTGCGGTTCATGGGCGCGATACCCTTCTTTCTGGGGATCGGTATCCTTCACCTGATCCCCCAACCCTTCACCCCGCAGAATCAATACGAAGCGGTGTTCCTTTCCCGGCTTGAGAATGATCTCTACCCCATCGATCTCTTGAATTTCTCGGGCTAACATCTCTACAATCCTCTGACACTCTTCGGTAGCCAGACGACCCGCTCGGCGATCGATAATGACCTTCTGCGCATCTTGAGTGGCAAAGTTGGCACGGGCTGCCACATCACCTTCTTTGAGCGCCAACCCCACTCCCAAGGCTTCCAAAACTCCCCGCCCGATCTGTAATTCCTCAGGATCATAGCCAAAAAGCCCGATATGGCCGGGACCACTCCCCGGGGTAATACCATGATTCACCGGGAGCATGAGACCGAGCACGCTCTTCTTGGCCAAAGCATCCAGATTGGGGGTAACAGCATACTCAAGCTCGGTTTTCCCTCCAAAATCAGGGTGTGGTGCACCTCCTACTCCATCGGCGACAAGTAATACTATTCTGCTCTTTCCCTTTTTGAGCAGTCCTTTCACCTCAGTACCCATCTCTATGCCCTCTCTTTCTCCACTTTTTCTTCTATGTTACCACAAGTTTCTTTGCCCTTTTCCACTCCGAAAGAAACCTTTCACCAACCCAATGCTTTTACACGTTCCCTTTCGGAAAGAATCTTTCCCTGAGCATCGACACACCGCACTACTCCTCCAACGACCCGGGTTTCCATCTTCCCTTGCGCTTCTCTATTTCCCCGGAGATGCGGAGCATCAAAAATGCCACTTCGTACCGCCTGGGCGAGAACTCGAGGAGAGAGAAAGGGGTCAGGTTCTCTTTCTCCTATCTTGCGCAGGGTATCAAGGAGGAACCATGCCTCTTCTTTCAGCTCTTCCTTTCTCTCTCTCACTCTTTGGTCGCCACTCACGTTGGGCAGCCCCAAGAGGAGGTCCCGGAGAACTCCGTTCACAATACGGGCGCTCTCGATGACCTCTTGTGCACCTACCAAACGAATCGCCTCGGAGAAACCGACCACGTGGACGATGTGAGGCTGCAAGAAAAGCCCCAAAGCGGTCGAGGCACCGAGTTGTCCCTTGGCAATCGCTTCCTGAGGAGCAAAATGCGCTAATCCTCCTCGGATCTGGGTGAAAATGGTGAAATGATCATCGGCAAGTTGCTCCACAAGCTCTTTCTTCGCCAACATCTTCGCTATATCCGCCCACGGATCGATACCGGGAGGAGTGTTGAACATGTACTGAGCCACATAGAAACGAGCTCCCAATTTTTTCGCCTGATAACAAGCGAGGTAAAAAGTTGCTACCGCCACTGCATCTGAAGCACCTCGCAAACTCCATTGATGTGCCTCTAAGCCTTCTATCGGAACTCCCAAGGCAATATAGGTGCGTACCGCCTCTTGGTTCTCGCGAATAGCCTCTTCTAAGGAACGCTGACTCCGGCCATCTAAAACACTGTACCAAAAGATAGGCACCGCTCCCCAGGCAATGTGAATCGTCTCATGGAGGAAGTGAGCCCACCGCACTAAGTCGTTTGTCCCGCTGTAACACCGGAGGAGGGGAAAATTTCCCCGGCGAGAGGCACGGTAGATAGCCTCCAAATCTTCTCTCTTGCGGAGCGGGACCCCCCCTGCTCCGGTGTATTCCTCTTCCATCTGTTCGGGACGAAAGAAGAATTCCTGGGCATTCTGATCGGGCCCGAGGGAAATAACATCCACAGCCTTGGACTCGGCAATTTCTGCCACCCCTTGCACCGTTTCTTCCACCGTAGGGAGACCGAAGTGATGTCGCAAAAGGGGGAAAGGACTTTTGGCTTTGATTCTCTCCGGCAAGCTCTGCGGATACTGCTCGCGGGGTGAGGAGGTGTCAACACCCCGCAAAGTTCCCACAAGATCGGTGAATTCCTCTTCCCCGGTGAAAACGGCATCAAAGATACCCACCTTCAAGGCGATGGGCTTCAATGTCGGAGTGCAACTCAAAAAGAGGGTACATTTCCCCAAGAGCTTCCTCTCTTTGAGCACTTGGGCTAATTCTTGAAAAAGCTTTTCTCCGGTTTCCGGCGAGAGACGATACCCCACGAGGACCTTTTGAGGGCTTTCTCTTTCTATAACCCGCACCAATTCCTGCACCGGAACCGCCGGGCCAAGGAAGATCGATCGATAACCCATTTCTTCTGCAAGCTGCAAGAAACGGTACACCCCAGCCACATGGACACAATTACCGATCGAGGCACCGACGATACGAGATTTATTTGACATCGACTTCAACTCCCACCACCATTTCTCGTATTTCTTTCACACTCATACCCGCTACCCCAAGTTTCTCTACTGTCCTTCCCTCCGCCACGTAGTCCCGTCCATGGAGAATATTGGCCAAATGGATGAAAATATCGATGGTAGGAGTAGGTACCCCCAACATTTTCCCGAAAGAAGCAATGGGAACTAAACTCATTGGTACATCTTCGGTGATATAGCGATGAAAAATAGTGGAAGGAGCACGAATACCCTGATAACCGGGGTTGTTCTGAATGGCTTCGTAGAGATTCCTCCCGTGGGCATCATAGGCATAGTAGAGCCACTCGCGTGCAGTATTCACCCGTACCCCCAAAGCCTCTGCCACCTTCACCCGCTCACGGTCAACTGCCTCTAAAATGAGCGCTACCGAGGGAGTAATGCCCTCGAGGTAATAATCAAACTCTCCACGGGTACTCTCAATGCGAGCCGCATTCAAAATGGTCAAAGTAGGATGAAATACTGCCCCGATATTACTGAAGCTCGTCTTGAGAACATTATCTTCCGGTACGAACTGAGGGAGAGCCTTGCGCAACATTTGCACCACCTCTATGGTCCGATAGGCGGGAAGAGCAGCAACGGGAATACTATTCTTAATCCGAAAAATCCGCGCTTGGGCCGGACCAGAAATGCGACTGGCGAAAAGAAAGGTTTGGGCTTCGGCAATGATCACTTGTACCCCTATTTCCCGTTCTTTGAAAACTTGTCTCACTTCTAACACCCCACCGGTACGCCCCGGATTCAAGATAATGATTTGCCCATCCTCGAGGTAGGGAGCGACAAGTTCAGCCAAGAACCGGTGGGCATTGGCAGGGGTAACCACCATGATGATTTTCACCCCCCGAATGGCTTCCTCGATATTGTGGGTCACCAGGCGCAAGGGGGCAAAACCGTTCATTTCTCCCTCGATTTGAATTCCCCCCATGAGTTTAATAGAACTAATCCGTTCAGGGCTGCGATTGAAGAGATTGACCGGAAAACCGCGTAAGGCTAAATATCCGGCCAGGGCCTGCCCTCCATGCCCTGCACCTAAAACCGCAAAAGAAAGTTCATTTAAGGACATTGCGTAACCTTTCTTGGGCGATACCCACCAATCTCTGAATCATTTCTTTGTAGCCCACTCCTGTCGTCTCACACATGCGAGGGAAAGCGCTATGCTTATAGTAAAGATTAGGAAGGGAGTTCATTTCAAAAAAGAAGGGCATTTCCTCTTTTTCGGCAAAGATGAGATGAAAGGTGGCAAAGTCACGAATATCGAGTTCCTGACAAATCTTTACCACCATTCTTTCGACAACATCCCTCTCCTCTTCGGAGAGCGAAGAAGGACAGAGAGCGTCTTCAACATACCCTTTTCTCCACTTCTCCTGCGAATCCCAAATGAGGCAATTTTTCCCTAAGTTGACTTCCACAAAGGGCAAAATTTCTCTCTGTGGACCGTTTCCCCACATCCCCACCACGATTTCCTTCCCGAGGATCAACCGCTCGACCACTAACTTTTCTCCCAGTTTTTCGGCAAAGAGGGAAATTTTCCTTTCCAAATCCTCTCTCTCGGTGCTCACCGCTTCCAGGGTAACCGGATTCTTGGTGGTTCGAAAACGAGGTTTAATCACCACCGGGAAATCGAGGTTTTCCGGAATGGCCTCTCCTTGAGTGAAGAGAAAACAAGAGGGGGTAGGAATACCCATGCCTCGCAAGGTGAGTTTCAAGAGTACCCGATCCAAGGAGAAAGAGTGCACAATGGCATTCGAACCCAAATAGGGAATGCCTAAGGCATCTAAGACCGAGGGCAAAACGGACTGGTTGTAGGTCCCCGAAACCGAAACCGAGAGATTGAAGGCAAAATCGATTTTCTCCTTGTGAATCTTGCGAATAACTCTGTCTAAGGGTTCATCAACATTCAAAGAAATAACTTCGAAGGACATCTCTCCTAAGGCTTCTTCGATAAGGACGAGCGTCTTTCCCTTGAAATTGGGCTTGAGTTGATAATACGCTTCTTCCCGCTCCTCAAAGAATGTTTTACTCCACATGAGGCCAATTTTGCGAACGGTTCCCACCTCCTTTGGCACCATGGTGAGAGAAAAATACCGTGTTTGAGTGAAGCAAGATTATGCAATGCCCTTTCATTGTACCATTTCTACAAAAATGGAATCAACCGCATCCAAGACAGCCTACTGATAGGTGCGATACGCCCTCTCTTCCTGCTAAAACACAATTTGCACCTTCAAATGATCGGGATTGGTAAGTACGTCCTCCAGTGCTTTTCCAAATTCTCGGAGCGGATAGGTAGCAGAAATGAGATTCTTGACCTCTACTTTTCCTCCCTCGAGCATATTGAGAGAATACTGCATGGTCTTTTTCACCGCAAAAGACCCAATGATGTGGAGATCCTTGCGAAAGACTTCATAGGGGTCGAGGGAGATTTTTGAACCTCGTGGGGCTACCCCAAAGAGGAGAAAAGTCCCATCAGGTTCCACAAACTCCCATTCCCGTTCCATGACTGCAGGAATGCCGGTAGCATCAACCACAATCTCAAATCCTTGAGGAGCAATTTTCCTTATTTTCTCTCCCTCTCTCCCATCAGCCAAGATCACCTCATCGGCACCAAGATTTTTGGCCAAATGGAGTTTTTTCTCGCTCACATCCACCATGACCACAAGCGAAGCGCCACTTGCGCGGAAAAGAGTAGCCAATAAGAGCCCAATAGGACCGGCACCGAAAATGAGTACCTTTTCCCCTGGGCGGATGCCACTCCGCTCTACTCCATAAACCACGCAAGCGAGTGGTTCTGCCAACGCTCCCTCCTCAAAGGTAAGGCGCGAAGACAAGGGGAACACGCATTTCTCGGGAACCGGGACCAGCTCTGCGAACGCACCCCCACGGGTCACTCCCACTGCCTGGAGATTGAGACAGTGGTTATTCTTGTTAATCTTGCAATAGTAACAGCGATCACAAAAAATATTGGGGTCAGCCGTTACCCGATCCCCCAGACGAAATTGTGTGACTTTCTCTCCTACTTCAACCACCTCTCCGGAAAATTCATGCCCGGCAACGATGGGAAAATCCTGAAAATACTCTCCCTTCAAAATATGAATGTCGGTCCCGCAAATCCCCGCCGCTTTGACCCGAATCAACACCTCATGAGGGAGAGGTTTTGGCTCGGGAATTTCCCGGATTTGCCACTCGTTCTTTCCTTCAAAAACACACGCTAACAAAATAACCACCCACTTTCGTCGCTTTTCCCCAGTGTACCCAAAAGAGGGAAAACCCTCAAGTCAGGAAAATTCTCTACCGAGGTAAAAGAACCACCCCCCCTCTCTTCGCTTACTTGCAAACATTCAGACCCTCCTCTTTTACTTGACAAAGCATTCTTACCCTGTTACATTGAGAAAAAGAGTGAGGGAGGGACAAGAGATGAAAAAAATATTTCGGATGGTAGTTTGTTTAATGGTGATGACTCTCCTCTTCGGTCTTTTCGTATCCACCGCCGGCGCAGCGTACCCTGAAAAAGAAATTCTCCTCATCATTCAAGCCGCACCGGGAGGTGTCTCCGACGCGGTAGGGAGGGCCATGGCTGCTGCTGCCCAAGAGTTTTTGGGCGTACCCATTACTCCTACGAATATTACTGGCGCGGCAGGTGCCATTGCCATGGGGAAGTTGAAGAGTAGTCCTCCCGACGGCTACACCGTGGGATACGTACCGGTAGAACTCTCCATGGTCAAAGCTCTCGGATATGCCGATATCTCCCCTGACGATTTCGACCTCATCATGCGGACCAACATCGTTCCTGCTGCCCTTACCGTACGTGCCGATGCACCGTATAAAACCTTCGAAGAGTTTGTCCAATATGCCAAGAACAATCCTGGAGCAATTCTTGTTGGAACTTCAGGCACGGGGTCCATTTGGCACATCGCCGGGTTGGCCCTCGAAGAAGCAATCGGTACTCAATTCACTTTTGTTCCCTTTGATGGAGCTGCTCCCAGCGTTGCTGCTCTCCTTGGGAAACATATAAACGCCGTTACCTGTAGCCCCAGTGAAGTTCTCTCCGGGGTTCAAGCAGGTGAACTCAATATTCTCGCCGTATTGGGCGCAGAGCGAACCCAACTCTTCCCCGATGTGCCCACCGCCCAAGAGTTAGGGTACGATATTAACGTCATGGCTTGGGGTGGTTTTGCCCTCCCCAAAGGAGTACCCAAAGAAGTGTATGACAAAATTGCCGATGCTTTCTACAAAGCTTTCCAATCGGAAACCTTCACCAAGGTAATGAAGGAACGTGGTATCCAAATGGCCTATCTCGATGGCCCGGCCTTCGCCGAATTTGCCAAACAACAATTCGAACTCTATATGGAACTCATTCCCAAAGCATTGGGAACCAAGAAAGAATAAAAACACCCTTTCCTCATCCTGATTTCTCAAAGGGAAGGAGCATAAGGAAACCGCAATGGCAGAGGTTATTTTCGGAATCGTTACCGTAATCTTGGGAAGTTTCATCCTCTGGGAAGCCTCACGACTTCCCAGAGGAGTGCTCACTTATGCTCTCGATCCAGCGCTTTTCCCTCGCATTATAGCGGTGGGTCTCATCGCCTTGGGTATCTTACTCTCTCTCACCCATCTCCGCCACAAGAAGAGCGAAACCTCGAACTCGACCAGCGTACTTCACATGGTCCGTTTACTCCTCCTCATCGGGAGTACGGTTGGATATATCCTCTTCTGGGATCGAGGTTCTTTCCTCATCAATACCTTTCTCTATCTCTTCGTCGCTCATCTCATCACCCGTTATAAACCACTCCCTTCAGCCCTTTCCTCGATCGTGGTCACTCTGTGTACCTATCTCCTCTTTACTCAAGTCTTTCGTGTGAGACTCTTTTAAAGAAAAGGACGATGTCGCATGCCTGAGTTCTTGGTCGCCCTTACTCACATCCTTGAACCGGGGGTTTTTCTCTATTTGGTTCTGGGAACCCTGCTTGGACTCGCGGTGGGAACTCTTCCCGGGCTTACCGCCACTATGGCAGTGGCCATTCTCACTCCGCTCACTTTTTGGCTTCCCTATGAAAGAGGTTTGGCAGTGCTCGTGGGAGTATGGAACTCGGCCATTTTCTCGGGAGGAATATCGGCTATCCTCATTAATATTCCCGGAACTCCTGCTTCTATCGCTTCCACCTTTGACGGTTATCCCCTCACCCAGCAAGGAAAAGCGGGATTGGCTCTAGGAATTAATGTTCTCTACTCGGCCATTGGAGGGCTTTTTGGTGCCGTAATCTTTATGCTTGCAGCCTTTCCCTTGGCTCGCTTTGCCCTCTCCTTTGGCCCGGCCGAGTATTTCGCTCTGGGACTTTTTGGCTTGAGCATGATGATTGCCGTTTCGGGAACTTCAATCATTAAAGGACTCATTGCCGGTTTTGTGGGATTGGCCTTGAGTCTTGTGGGCCTCGATCCTATGTTGGCAACACCACGATTCCATTTCGGGAATCCCAATCTCTTGGGCGGTATCTCTTTCATTCCCCTCATGATTGGTCTCTTTGGTCTCGGAGAGGTTTTCCACCAAATGACCCTCTCCATGCCTTTTGAAGAGAGAGAAAAAACTCCCGTTGGCACCCTGGTGGGGAAAAAATTGGGGAGAATGCTCGTGAATGCGAGAGAATTCCTCCAAACCCTTCCTGCCACCCTTGTAGGGAGTATCACCGGAGTCATCATCGGTGCTATCCCCGGAACCGGAGCCGACATTGCCTCCCTCCTTGGATGGGAGTTCTCTCGGCGCATTTCCCGAGAAAAAGAGAAATTCGGGAAAGGTTCTATCGAGGGTTTGGCCTCTACTTGTGCGGCAAACAATGCTTGTCTTGGGGGAGCGCTCACCACCATGATGGCTTTGGGCATCCCTGGCGATGCGGTTACCGCGGTACTCATCGGTTCTTTCATCATGTACGGTGTGCAACCGGGTCCGGCGATGTTTCGCGACCGTGCCGATTTCGTCTTTACCGTGATCGGACTCATGATCCTGGTCAATATAGTGTTCTTGGTTATCGGCTTCTTCTTTTCTCGCTTCGTGGGGGGATTCATCCTCCTCCCCAAACCCATTATGTGGTCCACCATCATCATTCTCTCTCTGGTGGGGTCTTTCTCTCTCAATAACCGTGTCTTTGACGTGTGGGTGGCTCTCTTGAGTGGCATCATGGGTTTTCTCTTCCGGCGTTACCGTTTTCCCTTAGGACCGATTATCCTGGCCCTCATTTTAGGACCGATGGTAGAACGCAACTTTCGCACCGCACTCATCATTTCCCGAGGCAATCCCGGTATTTTTTTCGTGAAGCCCATTTCTCTCGTACTCCTCGTCGGTACGGCTTTATCACTCTTCAGTCCCATTCTTCTACGACGTAAAAAGGAGGAAAGCGTATGAGACTCTTGGAAGGGGTTGTGGTTGCCCATCTCACCTTCTTCGACGAAGAGGGGAAGGTGGATTATCCCACCTTCCGGCGTTATATCCACTTTTTAGCCGAAAAGGGGGTCAACGGTATTTTCGCGTGTGGAACCACTGCCGAAGGACAGATTTTATCTCTGGAAGAACGAAAAAGTGTTCTCGAGACCATCTTAGACGAGAATCAGGAAAAAATGACTATCGTCGCCCACTGTGGAACTACGAACCTCTCGGAAACCTGTGCTCTCATCGAGCATGCCCGCCGTATCAGTGCCCACGGCGCAGCAGTGGTCACTCCTTTTTACTATGCTTATACCCAAGAGGAACTCTACGAATACTATGCTACCATTGCGCGAAAATTCACCGATTTTCCTCTCTATCTCTACAACATTCCTTCCTTGACCAAGAATGACCTCTCCCCTTCTACCGTCGCTCGTTTGAGTCGGGAATTCCCCCATCTTGTGGGCATTAAAGACTCAAGCGGCAACTTTACTACCGTCTCATCGTACATCTTGGAAACTCGTGCCGACTTTCGGGTGATCGTGGGGTATGACCGTGCTTTTCTTTCCGCACTCCTTCTCGGTGCCAAGGGGTGCGTGACCGGACCAGGGGGAGTTTTCCCTGAACCTTTCATAGCAGTATGGGAAGATTTTCAGCTCGGTGACTACCAGAAAGCCTTAGAAGATCAGCGCAAGCTGATCGCTTTCTCCTCTGCTCTACAAGAGGGTGCAAATTTAGCCATGCTCAAAGGAGGTATCGCTCTGCGCGGCTTCGGCAACGGACGCATGCGCGCACCTTTTCGCAGCCTTCCTCCCATCGAAAGGGACGCCCTCCGGAAAAAATTAGAGAAGGTTATTGCCGAAACCGGATATTGTGATAAGATTACTTTTATCCCATAAAGTGACACGTCCATCCCCCTGGAGTCTTTCCATGGAGTCTTTCCCAGTCCCGGTGAGACTCCGGGGGCGAGAAAACAACCTCATCACTCTCTTGCCACCCGGCGAGCTTGCTCCGATGAGGCCAAACGTCTCTCGGTACTGACCCCAAAAGACTTTTTTCCACACCGTGTACCCACTTCACATAAGGGAGTGAACGCTCCTTCCCCCGGCGGTGGAATCCTTCGTCATTACCTGAAACATATCTTGTATGCTTTCGACAGATCCTGAATTTTGTGGACTCTATCGCTCTCTTTTAAAACTCATACCGACATCACCGCCTCGGTTCCAAAATTCATTTTTACCCCAACCATCGGCAATTACCGAGGCCTCTTTACCGGAGAGACAGGTACTACGTCTTTACCTGCTTCAAAACCCAATTTCCCCCGTTATTTCCTAAACGGCGTCCTCATTAGCAGCGGGGCAACCCTACTTGCTATGTTACTTGGTGTTCCTGCCGCTTACGTTCTGACCCGAGCCCGTTTCAGAAAGGAATCGTCACGAGAGAATGTAGCTTTCACCATTCTCAGTTTTTGGTTTGGCCCGGAGTTAGCCATTGTCCTCCCTCTCTATCAGATTTATCAACGCATGGGGTTTATTGATACTTACTGGGGATTAATCCTTGTATATCAGTTGATCGGAATTCCTTTCGTAGTATGGATGTGTCGAAGTTACTTTCTTGATATCCCCATCTCCATCGAAGAAGCATCGCTCGTTGATGGATGCAGTCGCGTCCAAACTTTTTCCCGCATCATCCTCCCTTTAGCCAAAGGGGGGTTAGCCGCAACCGCTCTGCTCACTTTCATTTTCTGTTGGAACAGTTTCATCTTTGCGTTGGTAGTAGGAGGAGAGAGAACCATGCCGGTCACTACCGGTTCTTTGAGTTTTATCCGTTATGAAGCAGTTCTCTGGGGGCAAATGAGTGCAGCAATCATCATTTCTGCTCTTCCAGCCATTATCTTAGCCATTTTCCTCCAACGTCACATTGTGCGTGGTTTGACCTTTGGTTCGGTAAAAGGATGAAAAGGAGAAGGCAATCATGAAAAAGTGGATTATGATTCCCGCCATCATCATCCCAATTCTGGTTGGTGTCGTTCCCTTTGGATGGGGAGTGTATCTCTCCTTTACCGATTGGCGTTTAGCTAATCCCGGGATTAGTTTCATCGGTTTTGAAAATTATCTTTTCCTTTTCCAGGATCGCAATTTCTGGAAAGCGGTACTTATCTCTTTTGAATACGTGGGTTTAGCTATTTCCATCGAACTATGTTTGGGGGCGCTCATTGCTCATCTCCTTACCAAAAATCGCCGTGGACAATGGTTTTTCCGCTCCATTATTGTCATACCTCTCACGGTAGCACCTGTCCTCTTAGCACTCATGTGGAAACTCATGCTCTCCACAAGCGGAGGCGTGGTCAATTACCTCCTTGGTTTCATAGGTATTCAGCCGGTAGCTTGGTTAGCCAATCCCTCTGTAGCCTTGAGCACCTTGGCTTTTATCGATGCCTACATCTATACACCCTTTATTGCTTTGATTCTCTTTGCCGGTTTACAGAATCTTCCACATGATCCCTACGAAGCTGCCTTAGTCGATGGCGCGTCGGGATGGGATTGCTTTCGTTACATTACCTGGCCTTTAATGAGGCCGTTAGTTCTCGTCTCCATTATGTTACGGTTGGTAGTTTCCTTCAAAATCTTCGACACGTTCTACTCCACTACCGGGGGGACCGGGCAATGCCACTACCAATTTGCACCTTTGGGTTTATCTCAATGCCTTCCGGTACGGAGACATGGGTTACGCCATGGCAGGTGCGGTAATTCTCTTCGTTGTCATTTATTTCCTCATCTCCATTTTTGTCCGTATGTGGAAAGGAGCTACATCCTACCTGTAGTTTATCGAAGGGAGGTGAAAATAGCATCTCGGGAATACGCATGTGACAATAAGGCCAATCTTATGATGGGAGGTGTATGATTTATGAAAAAAGTGTTGAGAGTTTTGGGTATCGGTATGGTAGTGTCTCTTTTCCTCTGCGGTATAGTATTTGCTCAGGGTGTTCTGGATAAGTCGGTTTTCGAAAATGCCAAAGTGAACTGGCGACAATTTGAAGGACAAACCATTAATCTTCTTCTCTGCAAACACCCCATGCAAGCAACTTTTGAAGCTTTAATCGGCGAATTTGAGAGTCTCACCGGTATTAAAGTCAATGTCTTAGCACTTCCTGAGCAACAATTTTTTGAAAGGCAAACCATTGTTCTCACAGGAAAATCATCAGAATTTGACATTGTTATGTCTTCGCCAATGCTCAACTGGAAATTCATCCCCGGCGGTTTCTTGGAACCCCTCAATGCTTACCTCGAAGATCCCTCGCTCACCGACGCTGCATTCTATGACATTGACGATTTCTTTCCTATGACTATCAACGCAAGCAAGGTTGCCGGAAAACTTTACGCTATTCCCTACCAGGTAGAAGCCTATACTCTCTACTACCGCTCTGATATCCTCGATAAATATGGTACTACTCCTCCAGAAACTTTGGACGAATTGTACGAAGTCACCAAAAAAATCAAAGCCGGTTTTGACGCCGACGGTATTACCGACATTCTCCCCTTCACTTGCCGGGGAGTCAAAGGAGCAGGTACGGTCAATTCAGCCTATCTGAGTCTCTTTAGCTCTTACGGTGGAAAAGACTTCGACAAGGAGGGAAATCCTTCCATTTACAGCGAAACCATTGTTGCCATGTCTGATCTATGGACGAAACTCATTCGAGACTTTGGTCCCAAAGACTGGTCAGCTCTTGACTGGTATGACGTAAAAGATGCTTTTGCTTCCGGCAAGGCAGCAATGATTATCGATGCCGACCATTGGGGTGCCGAGCTCGAAGATCCGGCTTTCAGTCAAATTACTGGAAAATGGAAGGCAACCCATGTTCCCAAAGGACCGGCCGGCATTCAATCCAACATCTGGGCATGGTCAGTGGCTATGAACGCTGCTTCTCAAAATAAGAGAGCAGCCTGGCTCTTCTTGGAATGGGCTTCCAGTAAACCGGTCATGCTCGTTGCCTCTCTGAAATACAATAACCAAACCCCGGTTCGTAACTCAGTTTGGAATGACCCCGAAATCGTCGAGCGGACCAATGCCTGGGGTCAAGGGACTTGTCGGCCAATAGTCACTAAAAACCTGGAAGAATATGCCGCTTTGCGATGGACACCGAATCCCAACGCTTTTGCACTGAGCGAAACCTGGCAGGAACAGTTGCAGAGAATTTGGAGCCAAGACGCTTCAGCTGATGAAGCCATTAAAGAAGTTCAAAAACAGAGCAATGCGCTTAAAACCACCCAAAGACTGGCTACAATAATTCCATCAAAAAAGGGGCTCAAAACTCTTGAGCCCCTTTTTTGATACCCTACTCTATTACTCTCCGATTTTCTTCACCTTCACCGCGAGCCCCAATTCTGAGTGATACCTTCTACGGTATAGTCTCCTCAACATCTTCTCCAAGGAGTGTACGCCTTGGACAATCCTTGGAGAAGAATCTCGATTTCCATTCCGTCATCCTCTTTCCGTCATTCGTACCCGAAAGAGCACTCATCAATCGCAAAAATATCCGCTTCTTCGCTCTTTGACGCCCACCTCTATAAGAGAAATACGACGCTTAACTTTCAAACCGACTCAAGATCATCTTTCAGAAAGAAGCCAAGGATTGCAAAATGTCCTCTTTTTCTCGGTTATCGATAACCCTTTCCAAAACCATACTGATGAGAATAATACCCAAGATACTCAAAACGAGACGAATGTAAGCAAATCGAGAACCCAAAGAGGTGATCTCAAAGAGAAACATGGGAATTTTGGTAGTCGACCAAGCTCCTAAAAGAACCACCACATTTCTGAAACTTGTGCCCTTTTTGACGAGCACTGCAACTACCGGGAAAGCAGCATAGAGCGGACCCGCGGCTAAAGAACCTAAAAGAAGTGCCAAAATGATTCCCCGTAATCCTGAGCCTTTCCCCATGAGACGAATGATGGTTTCCTTAGGAACCCACACATCGATAAGACCGATGAGGAGAAAAGTGGGTGGGATAACGAGGAGCATCTCTCGCAGACTGTATCCAATGGTCACTACTGCTCTTTCTCCCAGGTGGGGATTGACTATTTCCAGGATAAACAAACCACCAAGAGTAATCCAAGTAAAACGGTAACGCGCCACAATTTTCCGCATCTAATTTACCACCTTCCCTATGACTAAAGCGACCAAGAAAGAGTAGAGGAACGCCAAGCCATTGCGAAAAAAGTCATCCGCCGACCGAAATACTTTACTTCTATAGGAGCAGTGATTACTCCCACCATCATCAAAGTAGATATGAAGGCGCCCATTTGCATGTAACCCGCACCATGCCTCAAAAGCATCGCCGCGAGAGGAAAAGCCACAAACCCCGGAATGAGGGTAATGGCTCCTACCACGGCAGCAAACATAACCCCTCTTAAACCCGATTCCCGACCAAGGAAACGACCGATAGTCGCCGGAGAGAGCACAACCAACATGATACCCACAAGCACAACTACCCCAAAGAGCTGAGGTAAGATGTTTTCAAAAGCCTTCCACGCCCGTCGCAAAGTTTCTTTGGTTCGAGATCGATCTCGGATCCAAGAAAAAAGGAGAAAACCAAGGGCCAACCCATAGAGTACCAGAGTAAAAAGATCCATCTTCTCCCTCCCTTGAGGAGTTTACCGATTCTTCCCAAAACGGTTCCGATACATTTCCAGAAAGTCTTCTAACCTTGCCCGATTGTGCTCGATGGTCTCTACCCATCGATGGAGGAGTTTCTCTCCATCTTCGGTAATCCGATAGAGTCGCCGAGCTGGTCCATTCCCCCCTGTTTCCCACTGAGAGAGGAGGAAACCCTCCTCTTCTAAACGACGGAGGGTTCGATAAACCAACCCTGGATCTAATCGCTCCGCGGTAAAGCCAAATCGCTCCAACTTCCCTAAAAGCTCATATCCGTGAGCCGATCCCTCAAAGAGCAAAAGCAAAAGGCAGGGCTCAAGAAACCTTTCCATTCGACCACTACAATGACAAGAAGGATGGCAATGCTCTCTCCTCGACATATTTTCACCTCTCACATATATATAATATATTCATTTATCAACTACGATCTCATAAGAGTCAATTGCTCTTAAGACCTATCCGCTCGTGTAACACTTCTTTCAAGAGAACAAATCTCTTCAACCTTGAGAGGAATATGATAAGAAGAGGATCAATGCCTTACCCTGCCAGAAGAACCTTCCGCGCAATAACACGCATTCCCCTTTCCTTCCCGGAGAGAAAACCGACCATCTCTTGCATGGGAAGAGAGAAACTTTATAACTCTACTACCCGATTGCGTCCTTCTCTCTTGGCGGTATAGAGTGCCTGATCCACCCGCCGAAGCAGGGTATCGGCAGTGTCACCGGGTAGGAAACTGGTCACCCCAAAACTGGCAGCACAATTACATAAATCCCTGAGTCTATAATTTGCAATACGCCGCCTGAGTTCCTCGGCCACTCCCACTGCACCAAGCAGGTGGGTTTGGGTCAAGAGAATGATGAATTCTTCTCCTCCGAAACGAGCGAGAATATCGTTTTTGCGAATTCTCTTGAGAACAAGCTGGATAACCCCCTGCAACACTTCGTCCCCTATGAAGTGGCCAAACCGGTCATTAATACTTTTAAAGTGATCGAAATCGAACATGACCAGAGAAAAGGGACTGCCACCCCTCCGTACCCGCTCGATTTCCCGTTCTAAGGCTTCCATAAAGTAACGACGGTTATAGGCACCGGTTAGAGGGTCGGTCACTGCCAAGCGATGGAGCTCTTCTTCCAACCGTCTTCGTTCACTCAAGTCGAGGAAAGTGATGAGGATCTTTTCTCCCTCTTCGGTTTTCAAACCCCGTACCGTTTTGAGGACCGGTAAAGCCGTACCATCAGCACGCAATAAATGCCCCTCAAATCGTTTCACCTCATCTCGGGAAGCCTTTATCGAGACTCTTGCCTCTTCATCGAGGAGGAAGAATTTCTCCCAAGGTTGGTTCACCACTTGCCAGCGAGGCGTACCAAAAAGTTCTAACGCCTCTCCATTGACCTCCTCAATGCGTCCCAAATGAGCGTCAACGATGACCGCTCCTACCGGAAGAGCAGAGAGGAAGAGTTTGAGACGCTCCTCCTGTCGGCGCAACTCCTCCTCCATCTTTCGGTAATGAGTAACCTCAAGGAAGTAACACAAACATAGTTCCATCCCTATGGGGACCCACCATACCTCAAAAATACGACCCTGTGCCTTTACCTCGCTTTTGAGCGCCATATTCCGACGGAGTGCTTCCTCTAAGCGGCAAAAAGCGCATTTGGTTTTCCCGTCGCTTATTCCTGGGAGAGAAAAAATCTCTTCAGAACAGTATCCTCCTACTCGAGAATGGAAAACATCTTCCGCAGCTTTATTCTGGACAACAATTCGAAAATGGTCACTCACAACCAAGGTCGGGTTCGGTACATTCGCAACAAGCGATTGGAGGAGCTTTTCCTCCTTCCTCCGTTCGCCGATATCCCGCACCACACCGAGGAGATACCTCTTCCCCTCTCTCTGGAAGAGAGAGGGAACAATCTCTACCTCCACAACTTTGCCGTCTTTGTGTTTCACGCGACACTTGTGGAAAGAAGGAGATGACAAGCTCTCCAGTTCCCTCAAGAGATGAGAAAAGACTATCTCCTCTTCTGGAACAAGAAAAGACCAAAAGTCCTTCCCCAGGACCTCCTCCCGAGGATAACCGAAAAGCTCTTGGGCCGCCCGATTCCAAAACACGATTTCCTCTTTCTCGTCCACTACCACAATGGCATCGTGCACGCTCTCGGTAATCGTCCACAGAAACGCTTCTTGTTCCTTCATTTTGTCTTCAAGAAGCCGTGGTGCCGTTCGATCCACTGCCCAAGCAACTACCAGTTGTCCACCGTGGTATTCAAAGAGTTCAAGATGTACCTCCACGGGATAGAGTGACCCATTCTTACGGCGATGCACGGTGGCGAAAATGATTTTCTTTCGTTCTCCCGCAAAAAGCGGGGTCAGTATCTCACGGATTTTTTGCTCGGTACATTCAGGTTGAATATCCAAAACGGTGAGCCTATACAGCTCTTCGAGGGTATAGCCAAGGTTTCGGATCGCACCCTGATTGACAGTCACTAAACGCAAAGTATGAGGATGGAAGAGGTAAATCTCGTGGAGAGAATCTTCCCATAACCTCCGATGCAAAGTAAAGAAGGCATGGTACCGCTCAAACTCGAAAGCAAACCGCACTGCACAGAGGAAAACTTCACGCGGTGCTTGTTTCGGTAAATGCCCACACCCCAATAAAAGGAAACGAAAGAGGTCTTCTCCTTTTTCTCCCTCCCCATCAAAGAGTACGATAAGAGGAATACGTTTGGCTTCAAAAATGGAGTGAGCCAAGGAAAAGCTCTCTTCCCCTCCAAAGCCTATTTCAAAGAGCACGCACCGGAAGGGTAACCCTTTCTCGAGGATCGCTTTTGCCTCTTCAGTGCGCCAAACGCTCTCCACTCGGTAACCAAACGATTCTAAGAAGTTTTTGAGAGTCTGGGCAAAAGAAACGTCCTCACAGAGTAAAAGAACTTGTTCCGCTCCCTTTTCCTCGACCATACGCGAAAGCGTCTCTCTTTCCGTTCTTTAAAGCATAGAATGAAAAATATCTTATTCTTATAATTATAATATATCACAAAATATTCAGAAACTTGGAGAGTTTACAGTCTTTACTCTTTCAGTGCTCCGGCGGTCAAACCGGCGATGATGGCTTTCCCGGCCAGCAAAGCTACGACGAGAGGAGGAATCGTGTAAATCATGCTCCCTGCCATGAGCTTATTCCACTCTACGCCGTACTGACCGATGAAAACATAGAGACCGATGCTGATAGGACGCATAGTTTCCTGCTTAATGAAAGCGAGTGGAACAATGAAATTGCCCCAGGCCAAAAGAAAAACCAATATGGAGACAGAAGCGATACCGGGAGCAGAGAGAGGCAAAAAAACCTTAGTGAAAATGGTAAAGTAAGAAGCTCCATCAATGAGAGCTGCCTCGATCAACCCAGAGGGAACAGAAGCCATGTAGGACCTTAAGATGATAATAGCAAACGGGGCTAAGAATACCGAGAGGGCAAGAACAACACCAATATGAGAGTCAATCAGTTTCAATTTTGTAAACATGAGAAAGAGGGGAATGATAATCGCCGTATAGGGGAGCATCTGTACAAAGGCAAAGAGAAAGCTCAAAGAATTCTTGAAGAGAAACTGAAACTTGGTGATGACAAAGGCAGCGGGCAAGGCAACCATTAGGGTCAAAAGGAGCGTTCCAAAAGAAATGGCAAAGCTATTCTTGATATAGGGGAGGAGCGTAGAGAGAGCTTCTCGATAATATGCGAGAGTAGGACGAGGGGGAAAGAGATAAGGGGGTTTGTAAAAAATTTCCTCCGTAGACATGAATCCCCCTATAGCGATGAAATAGAGAGGAGAAACAATGAGAATAACCACCAAGGCGACAAGGACACTCCACTTCCATCCTCCTTGTTTTTTCACCAAGCCTCACCTCTCTTCCCATTTCATTCGGTTCGAAAACCCGATAAACACGATGACGATTATCTGCATTAGTACGAGTACCGCCGTAGATTTTCCAAATTGAAATCTATCAAAAGCAAGAGAGTAAGAAAAAGTGCTCAAAAGATGGGAGGCTCCTCCCGGACCTCCTTTGGTTACGATCCACACAAGGTCGAAGACCTTAAAGGTCAAGATACACCCCAAAACGAAGGTGGTGATAATGACCGGCTTCAAGACCGGTAGAGTAATGTACAATACCCTTTGCCAACCTTTTGCGCCGTCTATGGCGGCACTTTCGTAGAGTTCTCCAGGAATTTGTTGCATACCGGTATAGAGCAGAATAAAGTTGAAAGGAATTCCCAACCATACATTAACGGTGGTGAGAGAATAAATTGCCATTCTCTCGGTAGTTATCCACATAACCGGTTCCTTAATCCATCCCAGGGCGGTAAGAAAATTATTCAAAAACCCGTTATCGCTAAGAAACCATCTAAAAAAAGAACCCGAAACCATGATGGGCATAACCCAGGGGATCATCACCAGTGCTTGGAAGAGACCTTTCAAAGGAAATTCACGGTCAAATAAAAGAGCAAGCAAAAAACCAACCACCATCTGGAGAAAGATAGAAACTAAGGTGAAAACGGCAGTATTGGTGAGAGCTTTCCAAAAAGTAGCATTGACTAAGATATCACTATAGTTTGCTATTCCCACACTGCGAGCCGTGCCTCGAATATAACTGATCAGGTTAACATCCTTGAAACTCAAAAAGACGTTATAAACTATGGGATAAATTCCGAAAAAGATCACCAAGACTAAGGACGGGATTAAAAAAAACAAAAGAGAAGTTCTCGATATCTTCATCTCTTCTCCTCCTCAACCATCATTCCGAAGACGCTTTGGGGGTGAATTCGGAGAGAACCCCTGGGTGGCAAGATACCATGAGCGGGTTTCCCCGCTCATGGTATCATTTCTCCTTAGCCCTTTCTAAAACCTCCATCAAAGTTTGCCTGACAAAATTCTTGGTCTCTTCATATTCTTGGCCAGGAAAGAGAGCTTTGATATTCCGAGCTGCTCCCTGGAAAGCCTCCTCAGGCGACTGTGACCCAGTAAGTGCTTTTTGTAAGGCTAAAGCGAGTTCGGTAGAAACATCGGGGTACTTCCCCATTCCCCCCATAGGAGGACGAGGTAAGGCAAACTCGGCTTGTTTAATAAATACTTCAAATTCTGGTTTCATGGCCGCTATCTTTGTCGAGTAAGAAGCAAGGGTTGGAATGTGACCTGTCCAATTGGCGTAATATTCGTCAAGTTTTTCCTTAAACCAAATGCGTATCAATTCCCAACTATATTTCACCTTTTCAGCATCAGCAGTTGTTATGCCCGTACACTCTCCACCAAACGGTAAAACCGCGGAACGCATGCCTGCGTCTGGAACCGGGAAAGGTGCTACTTTCACATCACCCATCTTTTCAAGCACATCTGGGAGAAGATGCCAACCGAATTCCCAGTTTCCATTCACCATCATAGCTACTTGAGCATTCATGAACCATATCGTCTCGTCACCTTGGTCTTTTAAGTTGACGACATCCCGGGGAGCATATCCCTCCTTCACCAAGCCAGTAACGAATTCTAAGGCCTCTATCGCCTCTTTTTGATCGAGTTCTAAGAGACTCCCGCCATTTGACCACAGGAAAGGCTCGAATTGCCAGGTGCCTGCTTCATCTGCACCCGCGTAGAAGATAATACCGTAAATTCCCAGATTTTCCTTTATCTTTTTACAAACCTCGGCGAATTCTGCCCACGTTCTCGGCGGCTGGTCAACCCCCACCTTCTGGAGCATGTTCTCTCGGTAGAAAATGGCAAGGTTGTTGGTATGTATTTGCAAGGCGTAAATACCTTCATCGGTACTGGTTAACAAGCGATGACCGCTGAAGAAATCCATCCAGAAATCATTCCCTAAATCCTGCATAACTTGTTCTTTAATATTCTGGAAGATATCTGCCTCGATTAACTGAGGCACCCAAGGATTGTCTAAATACACAAGGTCAGGCAAGGTATTCGAAACAGCCTGTTGGAGAATGGTAGACATATACTCAGCAAAGGGAATGTACACGTAGTTTACTTCCACATCTGGATATTTCTTGTTAAACTCTGGAACTAAAACCTTTTGGATGAACTGTGCCACTTGCTCGTTGGGGTTAGAATAACTTTGGAAAGTCAAGGTAGTTCCCGCAAAAACCGACGTCCCTACCACCAAGGGCAAAAACAGAACCAACCAAACCAACGTTTTCTTAAGCATATCCATCCTCCTCCGTTGAGAAACTACTCGTATTGTAGACACAATTTTTTCGGTGTGTTAAGATTAAAAGTGCTTTAAAAAGGAGGACTATTGCGACTTGTTAGACCTTTTCCGTCTTAACTACGCTTTGCCCTTAGAAGCGATAAATGGAGGATTATTTCTATCGAGAGGTACCGGAAAACACCCAGACCGAATAATTGATTCCTATGAATTCATTTTCGTAACCTCCGGAGAACTGCATATTCAAGAAGAACATCAACCCTTTGCTTTACTCTCCAACCATTATCTCATTCTTTATCCGGAAAAACGACATTGGGGAACGAGTCCCTTCACGCCCAATCTCAGTTTCTATTGGATACATTTTCGAGTAGGCGAAGCTTTCGGAGAAGAGAAACCAAATCTTTTGCAAATTCCCCGTTACGGAAAAGTAGAGAGACCAGAGTTCCTTAAAGAGCTCCTGCGTCGTTTCCTCGACGTCCAAGAAGTGACGAGCAACACCACTCTGTTGCGAAGTCTATTCCTCCTCACCATTCTTTGCGAGATAAAAGACCAATTCGAAAATCCCGAACACGATAGGCTTGTAGCCACCTCTACCGAGACCTTAGCGAACCTCGTAGAACAGTATATCAGAACCCACTTCCACGAAAAAATTTCTACCTCTACCATTGCCAGAAAACTGGGTTATAATCCGGACTACCTTGAACGGAGGTACAAAGAAACGTTTAGTCGCACCATAAGCGAAGGAATACAGGAACGTCGCCTTCGCCATGCGAGCAACCTACTCCTCGAAAGTAATATGACCGTAAAAGAAATAGCCCTAAGGTGTGGCTTTAGAGATTGCAGTCTTCTCCGACGGACATTCAAACAGAAAAAAGGAGTAACTCCTTCTCTTTATCGAAGACTCCGGGGAAGAATTCACGTGAATACTGCGTAATGAGAGAATAACCCTCACTGATTCATAATTACCTTGGAGTCGGTCGTATTCAGTCAATGTTCCTCGAGGAAAGACTTTTTCCTTCCTTTGAGGGGAATAGCATAGTTTCCCCAAGGTTTCTCTTTCAGGCCTTTCACTGTTTTTCTTAGCCCCGGATTGAGCGTCATGGAGCGTATCAATTTTAGGAAATTGTTGCATCATCCATAGAAAAAAGGGGCAAAGAGAGGTTGAGTCATCTTTCCTTCTCTTTTATAGAGAGTGGATGACGATAAGGCTACTCTTGAGAGGGGGTATGGGGAATTTATAGGGAAATCTCGTGTTCTATTCATGTTCTATTCATGGAAGGAAACGGAATCTCTCAAGAAAAAATCCAAAGGAGTTGATGAGATGAAAATTGCCGTTTTTTCTGACCTCCACGGAAATATTTTCGCCTTGGAGGCTGTGCTTAAGGTAATTGTACAGGCACAAGCGAATGAAATAGTGTGCTTGGGCGATCTTGTGGGATACCACCCCTTTCCTAATGAGGTCGTTGAACGTATACGACGTCTTGCCATTCCCACCATCATGGGCAATTACGATCAAGGAGTGGGTTTTGACCTTGACGATTGCGGTTGTGCCTACCGAAGTCAAGAAGAGCGAGAAAGAGGACATCTCTCGTTCGCTTGGACCCGCCGGGTAGTGACGCAAGAGCACAAGCAGTTCCTCACCCAACTTCTCCCCCGGTATGAAATAGAGTTCGGAGAACACCGTCTCCTCTTTGTCCACGGAAGTCCCCGCCGCATCAATGAGTACCTCTTTCCCGACCGGCCGGAGGAGAGTTTCCTCCATATGATGGAAAAGGAAAAGGCTCAGGTTCTCGTTTGCGGACATACCCACATCCCATTCTGCCGCCGTATCCAACACCTCCTTGTGATTAACGACGGAAGCGTAGGGCTCCCCAAAGACGGAGACTGGCGGGCTTGTCTTTGCCTCATTGAAATCGGAGAGGAAATCACCGTCCATTTCGAGCGCATCCCTTATCCTCGGGAACTCCTCCTCCACGAATACGAAAAATATCCCGAACTCCCTCGTTTCCTATGAGAAAGACGTACCGCATTCTTCACCCTCGAAAAGAGTACGAGACTTGACAGAAAAGGAGAAAAAACGTATCCTTTATTTAGAAATATTTCTAAATATTGTTATGAGGAGGACAACATGGGTAACGGAAAAGTTCCACTCCCTATCAACCGTTTCTTTCTCGGGTGGACCATCATCCTCTACGGCGTGAGCGCTCTCCTCTACCCCTACCTCCCCGATAGAGTTCCTGCCCACTGGAATGTAACCGGGGAAGTGGATCGGTATGCCGGAAAACTCTTTCATGTGCTCTTTTTTCCCTCCCTCATTCTTGGACTCTACCTGCTCATGGGCCTTGCCCCGGTTATTGAACCTAAAAAAGGGAGCTACGAAAAATTTCGTAATACTTTCGAGTTTTTCCGAGCACTCATCACCATTTTTTTCTCATTTCTCTATCTCATTACTACCTTGTACGCCTTGGGCACAAAACTTTCGGTGGGGAAAATGATTCTTTTTGCCATGGGGCTTCTCTGGCTTTTCTTGGGAAACTCTATGGGAAAAATTCGCCACAACTTTACATTCGGGATAAAAACGCCCTGGACCTTAGCGAACGAAGAGGTATGGAATAAAACCCACCGAGCTTCCGGTCCTCTTTGGGTAGGAATGGGGATAGTATGGATGTCGAGTACACTCTTACCCGAAAGAGGAGGGTTTATCTTGGCCATGAGCACCTTGGTGGGGATAGTCATTTTCGGCTTTGGGTATTCCTACTTTCTCTTTGGAAGGATCAAAAAGAACGGACGACCATGAGTCTCAATCTCATTTTCAAAGCGCTCTCCGACCCCATACGAAGGGAGATTTTACAGCATCTCCGCAGGAGAGACTTGACCGCGGGAGAAATCGCCGCTCGTTTTTCACTCACCTGGCCCACTGTGTCTTACCACTTGCAGATTTTGAAAGAGGCAGGAATGGTTATCGATGAGCGCAAAGGGCAAAATATTGTCTATTCCCTCAATACCTCGGTGTTGGAAGATGTCATCCAAGTCCTCTTTGAATTCATGAACCGTAAACCTCCCTCCTCCAAATTGGGGAAATGACCTCTCAAAAATGCGTGGAGACAAGGAGAATGCGCTTTCTCTCCCGAGAGGGAAAGCCGTATTCCTCATCCTTCGTGCTACAATACCTGTAAATCGAGATGAGGTGAATATGAGCGAATGAGCTTGAGATACCCTTTTTTCCGGATCGGTATTATCGGAGGTGGACAACTGGCCAAGATGATGACTCAAGAAGCTAAGCGGATGGGTTTTTGGGTAGCAGTGCTTGACCCAACCCCCCAATCTCCGGCTGGGCAGGTGAGCGATCGGGAGATTATCGCCGATTTCTATGATAGCGAAGCCCTCACCACCCTGGCTCAAGAGGTGGATGTGGTTACCTACGATATTGAGCATGTGGACGTGCACACCCTGCAAAAGGAAGCGATACAAACGCTTATCCTCCCTTCCCCCGAGCTCCTTGCCATTATTCAGGATAAGCTCGTGCAAAAGGAAGTCCTTCGCCAAGGTGGCATTCCCATACCTCGCTTTTCCCCCGAGGTTCACCGCGAAACTCTCGAAGAACTGGGGTTACCCGCCGTATGGAAAGCTCGCTTCGGAGGATACGACGGTAGGGGAGTGGCGAGGATACAATCCGCAGAAGACCTCTCCACCCTTCCTCCGAAACCAGCGTTCTTAGAAGAACATATCGATATTGCTAAGGAACTTGCCGTACTCGTTGCCCGCAACCGCCAAGGAGAGATGGCAGTGTATCCGGTAGTGGAGATGACTTTCCACACCCATGCCCATATATGTAACTGGGTCATCGCTCCGGCAGATATCCCTCTCCAAATTGCGGAGAGAGCACGAAGTATTGCCGAACGGTGTGTCCTGCTCCTCGAAGGGGTAGGCATTTTCGCGGTAGAGATGTTCCTCACTACGGGAGGAGAACTCTTCGTGAACGAGATTGCTCCCCGTCCTCATAACTCCGGCCACTTCACCATAGAAGCCTGTGTTACTTCCCAGTTTGAGCAACACTTACGGGCCATATGTGATCTCCCTCTTGGAGCAACCGATCTTCTCAGCCCTGCAGTAATGGTTAATCTCTTAGGAGGGGAAGGATATCAAGGAACACCGGTACTCACCGGACTCACAGAGGCTTTACGCATTCCCGGAGTTTCTTTCCACTTCTACGGAAAGAGAGAAACCCGTCCTCTCCGCAAAATGGGTCATGTAACCATCGTGGACCAGACGAGAGAGGGAGCGATGGAAAAAGCTCGACGAGTACAAAATATCTTGAAGATTCACTCGTGAGGTGAGAATATGAACAGACCGCTCGTTGGCATCATTATGGGAAGCGACTCGGACCTCGAGGTGATGAGAGAAGCACAAACAGTGTTAGAGGAACTGAAGGTAAGTTACGAGATGACCATTGTATCCGCTCATCGGACTCCCGAACGCATGTTTCAATACGCGAAAGAAGCAGAAGAGCGTGGACTCCTCGTGATCATCGCCGGTGCGGGAGGGGCAGCCCATCTCCCCGGGATGGTGGCTTCGTTGACTTCACTCCCGGTGATCGGTGTACCGGTGAAAAGTGCTCATCTCCAAGGACTCGATTCCCTCCTCTCCATCGTGCAAATGCCTCCTGGTGTACCTGTTGCTACCGTAGCCATTAACGGTGCTCGTAATGCCGGGATATTAGCCGCGCAAATCGTGGGGGCGAAGTTTTCCGAAGTCCGCCAAAGGGTGAGGGTATACAAGGAGCAACTTCGTACCATGGTAGAAGAAAGGGCACAAAAGCTCGCGGTCAACTTCATCCCGCCTTCTCAAACACCGTAAAGGGCAAGCGAATATCGCGCGTTTCGTCTCTACCGTTACCGAGGGGGGAAGACACCAAACTCTCCACTTTTTTGACCCCCTTCGGCAAAATTTTCCACGAAATCCTCGTTTCATTTTTCCTCTCTAATACCACTCAATCGATAAAAATTTTTCTCAAAATCCCCACAACGTCCGAAAATGACGTCGTAGAGAAATATAATACCCTCAAGGAGGTGAAAATGTGCTTCGTGAAATTCGAGAAATCGGAAAAGTCTATCTTGAAGAGCGGGGTTTTGTCTTCAGCATGATCCTCCAAAGAGGAGAAACAGAGGAAGAAAGAGAAGAGGAAAGAGAAGAAACCCCAAATACATCCTCATCACAAACTCAATATCTCTTGACCATCGATTTCGACCTTACTCAAAGAAACGCATGTCTCAAATTCGTGGAAATGAGTCGCCAAATCTGCGAAGACTATCTCTGGGTAGGGAATTGTACAGGTAATGTTGCCCAAAATCGTCTCACCACCAATAAAATCGACGAACCATATCTCTTCTTTGACGCCTTGCCAAACTTGAAAGATGCACTTGCCACCCGGGCAACTCAAAAACGACCTGCAAACCGTCGTTGATCATTTCTTTGACCACCATCAATGGAATTCAGGGAAAGGAACTCACTTTTTGAAGCTGCAAACTCTACAACCTTTCGCTACTCAAGTTGCACCCTCAATTCCTTCTCCAGGGAGTTTCCCCAATCCTAAGGACTTCCACAAGGAGTTTGGTAAAATCTTTTGGAAACAGTGCAAAGAACACCTTGGCATTTCCTCCAAAGAGGTTGCCCTTCTCTCAGTAACCATCAATGGCCAAAAACCGGTCGAAATCGAGGAATATCAAAAATTCCTGGAGAAAAACCTCATCGAAGAACGCTTTGTCGAGGCTTTTCCAGGGTGTTGCCATGTATGCGGAGAAAAAAGGAGGCTCTCACCGCCGACACCACCCGTTTTATGGCTAAATTTTACATCACCAAGCTCATCACCTTTTCCTCCGAGCTTGAAGGAAAAAGCAAAAAGGGTGGCTTTGCCAAAAACTTCTCCTTGTGTCCCGATTGCTACAAGGAAATCTTAGCCGGCATGCGCTACCTTGATAACTACCTGCGAAGCAATCTGGCAGGAAACACTTTTTGGATCATTCCCGGGCTCTTTTTCAACCCCTTGGAGAGTCAGCTCACCAAGCGATGGATAGAAATCGCACGCGACCACATCTCTTCGATACTCGACCCGGACAATGCCTTGAGCTTCCGTCACAAAATTGAAAGAGAACTTGAAGACTACCGCCGATTTGAAGAACTTGCCGACCTTGCCCATGTTCATCTCCTCTTCTACGAAAAATCGAAAAGTGCCTTTAAAGTGAAAAAACTCATCCGTGAAATTCCTCTCCGGTGGATACAAACCCTCAACCAAGCTTTTCTTGAAACCAAAGCCTTAGGAGACGAAGTCCTCGGTAACAACGGAAACCCTAAAAAATGGCTCCTATCTCTCAAAGATATCTACACTCTTATTCCCCTCCGTTCGGGAAACACTCGAGAATACAAAAAAATCCTTGACCTTTACGAGAGCATCCTTTCGCGGTGGCCCTTGGAGCGCTCTTTTCTCATGCAATCTTTTCTCACTCTGAGCGCCATCTATCTCCTGGAAAAGCCGGGATATAACATCCATCCGGGTAAAAATCCCCAGCTCGGGCTCACTTTTGCCCTTTTGCAGGGGAATCTTTTGCTTCAGTTCTTAGAAAAACTCAACATCCTTCAAGGAGGTGGTCATATGACCGAACCGATAGCCAGGCTTCTCCCGGAGAGTATCACTCGATACGTAGAAAAAATGGGTTATTCGGAGGAAGCAACGGCACTTTTTCTCTTGGGGTACATGATTGGAGCCATCGGTGCTGAACAGGTAAGAGGAGCTGATTTCAACGCAAAAAAACCCATTTTGAACAAAATCAACGTTAATGGCATGAATTCCCATCAAATCCGTATTCTCTCCAACGAAGTCTTTGAAAAATTAGACCAATATCGAATTCGCGGATATTATGAGAAGACTTTCGCGGTGATGAAAAGTCTCCTTGACCCGCACATTTCCCGGTGGTCTCTGTCCGATGCGGAAAGTGTGTTCTATCTCCTTTCCGGATACTCATTCTATATCTACGAGCGCATCCAAAAAGCGCAAACAAAGGAGGAAAACCAATGAGCGAAAACCTCTACAACGTGAATTCTGAAATCCTCTATCTCTACGATGCCAAAATGACCAATCCCAACGGCGATCCTGACGACGAGAACAAGCCTCGTTTCGACTATGAAAAAGAAGTCAATCTGGTAAGCGACGTGCGCCTCAAGCGGTACATCCGCGACTACCTTCAAAGCAGAGGATACGGAATTTTCGTCAGCAAAGTCGACGGCGAAACTGTCGATGCCACCGAACGATTAAAAAGGGTGCTCAAGAAGGAAAAATTGACTGCTCTTTCCAAGGAGGACACCGATCAAATTCTTAAAGAACTCATCGATGTGCGATTATTTGGTGCCACCATGCCCATTAAAGCACAAGAGGGAAGCCGCGGAGCGACTTCTACTTTTACCGGTCCGGTACAATTCTCTTGGGGATATTCCCTCAACAAAGGAGAATTGGTTCGTTCTAACTCCATCACTTCTCTCTTCGCAGGACGAACCGAAGAGGGGAAGGGTGAATATGGTACTTTTGGTAAAGACTGGCGACTCTACTATTCGCTCCTTGCCTTTTATGGCATCATCAGTGGTTACCGAGCACAATACACTCAACTCACCAAAGAGGACGTAGATTTACTCGACGACGCTCTGCTCAATGCTATTCCGCTCATGGCTTCCACCCGGAGCAAGATCGGACAGAAACCACGCCTCTTCTTACGGATTGAGTACAAGGACCTTTACACCTTCTTGGGAGATTTGCGCGGGAAAATTGTTCTGGATAGAGAAACAGGGCTCCGAGATATCAAAGATTTTACCGTTGATCTTACCCCTCTTTTTGAATTTCTTAAAAAATATGAAGAGAAAATTCAAAAACTCTTGGTCTATGTCGACCCCGAGCTCCGAGTGAAAGGTGAACCATTGGATGAGCAACTTTCTACCCTCTTTCCTCACTGTGTAACCTTCTTGCCCAAAAGCGGTGACCACCATGCAGGTAATCGTCTTTGACCTCATCGGGAAGATGGCTCATTTCCGGCAGTACTATACCAATTCTTCTTCTCTTTCCTCTTTCTTCCCCTCACGCACTACTCTTGCGGGAATGGTGGCCGGAATGATGGGAATGCATCGTGATTCCTATTACCCCATCTTCAGCGAAGAAAAAGCCCGTTTTGCCCTGAGCGTCAAATCACCTCTACGAAAAAAAATCTACACTGTAAACTACGTATGGGCCGAAAACCCCAAGCAACTCAACCTGAGTAAAGGACAACACACGCAGGTACCCTTAGAAATTGTGCTTCCCAGTGAATACCGTGACCTCATTGTCTATCGGGTTTTCCTTGCCCACCAAGACCAAGAATTTTTTCGACGCCTCTCCGAAATTATCATGGAGCACAAAATTCACTTTCCTCCTTATCTGGGTTTAAGTGAATTCCCTACTTCCTTACGACCAATATGGTGTGGAACAACGCAAGAAAAAACCGTCCGTGGGGAATGGGTATTGAACTCCGTGGTGAACATTTCTTGGCTCAGAGAACAAGGGTGCTCTATTACTCCCTATCAGGGTGCCATGTACGTGAAAGAGCTTCTGCCTCTGGCCTTTGATGAAAATCGTAGACTCTGTTCCGCTCCTCGGGAGTTCGTGGGAGAAATAAAACAAGGAGAAATCCACGTAAAAGGTCAAGCTCAAGTTCACTCCATCTCTCAAGGTGAGCTCGAGGAAACGATAGTATTTTTAGAGGAATAGAAACATGGTGTATTACTCGCACATCAAAAAAGAAAACGGGGTGATCAAGGAGGAGGAATCCACCCTCCTCCCGACACACCTCCTTGAGGTGGCGGAGAGAACACAGAAATACTTCTTTTTTGATCATGACGAGTCTCTCTCCCAAGTTGCTTATTTTATCGGACTCACCCACGATTTTGGAAAGTATACCACCTATTTCCAAGACCATCTCCGGGGAGAACGGCATTGGGGAGCTCTCAGTAATCATGCTTTCCTTTCCGCCCTCTACACCGCGCTGGTTTTACAGACCAACTCTATCCGTTTCTCGATTGACACAAAAATAAAACCCATCCTCCCTCTCCTCGGATTTTTCGTCGTTTTTCACCATCACTCCGATCTCCGTTCTTTGGAATACACCATAATCTGTTTAGAAGACGAATCCCACCAAGCAATCCTTGCAAAGCAAATCGCCGATCTTACTGAAAATGCAAGCAAAATCAATCAAGAACTGCCCTCCTTAGGACTTCTTCCGATCGAAACACTCACTACCCAACTTGTGAAAATCAAACAAGACCTTACACGCCAAAACTATCAGTTTAAAAACAAACTGGACCAAGAGGAAAAAGCCCAAGCTGTCATTTTGGTGCTGAGTTTTTTTCTGCACTCATTGATGCTGATAAAAAGGAAGCAGGGAAGGTTCCCGATATAGCCCGCAAACATATTACTTCTTCTCTTGTGGAGGAGTATAAAGCCCAAAACTTTCAAGACCAGCCACGAGAAGGCATCAACCTTCTCCGCGAAACTATTTTTCGGGAAGTAATGGAAAAAGCAAAAACTCTGGATCTTCAAAAAACACGTATCCTCACTCTCACCGCTCCTACCGGTTCGGGGAAAACTCTAACCAGTTTCTCCCTGGCACTGATTTTACGAGAACGCATGGAAAAAGAATTCGGTTACCTCCCTCGCATTATCTACGCCCTCCCTTTTATCACCATTATCGACCAAAACCCTGCATTCTTTGAACAGGTTCTTTCTCTCCTCCCTGACTTCCATGAGAATATTTCCTCCTACCTTCTTGCTCATCATCATCTCACCGACATTCACTACCGAGAGGGAGGAGAAGAAAAAGAATTCGATGTAGCGCTTTCACTCATCGAATCGTGGGAAGCAGAAGTGATCGTAACCACCTTCATTCAACTTCTCCATTCGGTTATCGGATGTAAAAATAGCTTTTTACGCAAGTACCATCATTTAGCTCGGAGCATCATTCTGCTTGATGAAGTACAAAATATCCCTGCTGAGTATTGGCCATTGGTGCGTTCGGTCTTCGTGCTCCTCACCAAATATTTAGGATGTACCCTCATTCTCATGACTGCTACCAAACCATTAATTTTTCACGAGGGAGAAGCCGTAGAACTCTTAGACCGAGCACCACATTATTTCCATGCTTTGAGCCGAGTGACCATTTATCCTCGGCTCGAAAAATCATGGTACCTTGACGAATTCGTAGAATGGTTTCAGGGTATTTACCAATCTTCTCGGTCCTATCTCATGGTGCTCAACACCATTCGTTCTTCTGTCGAGGTCTATGAAAAACTCAAAAAGCGAAATCTACCGAACCTCTTTTATCTTTCGGGTAATCTTATTCCCCGCGACAAACTGGAACGAATCAGAAAAGTGAAAGAACTGCTTGAAAAGGGAGAAAAGCCAATCCTTCTCTCAACCCAAGTTGTTGAAGCCGGTGTGGATTTAGATTTTGATGTTGCCATCCGGGATCTCGGACCGCTCGACTCTATCATCCAAGTAGCTGGGCGTTGTAACCGCAATTTTAAGCGCGGAAAAAATGCCGGAGAGGTATGGGTGGTATCTCTATGGAATGAAAAGGAGAGGGAGTACGCACCCCTTGTATACCTTAAAACTCTGCCACTTGCCTCGCGAAACCTCCTCGAAAATCTTTCATCAATCACGGAGGGTGAAATTTTGGAGTTGGTAGAAAAGTACTTCACCACACTGAAGATGGTGAAATCATTTGATGAATCAGAGGACCTCTATCAAGCTCTCCTCCACCTACGCTTCTATGCCAAAGATGAAAAATCAGTGAGTGATTTTGAACTCATTAAGCAACAGGGCATCATTTACCCGGTATTCATCGAAAAAGACGAAGAAGCACGACAGGTTTGGCAGGAATTTATCCGTATCAATGAAGATGAAACCCAAAAACCCTGGGAGAAAAAGAGAAAATTCTTAACTATAAGGAGCCGATTCACTCAATATGTGGTAAACGTACGCCTCACCGGTCAAGGCCCAACGCTCCTTGAAATCTTCTTTAAAGAAGAACTGGGTTATGTCCCTTATCAAAGAGTGCCTGAGTTTTACGACCCAGAGATGGGTTTTCGTCACAGCGAAAACTACCACGCCTTTTTCCTGTAGGAAAGCTATGGAAAGAGTGAACGGCACCCTCATCGCGAGTTACTACGCTTGCCACCGAGAACTTTGGTATATGGCACACGCAATTATCCCTGATGAAGAGCACGACTTTTTGGAACTGGGTCGCCTTGTGGGGAAAATATTCCTACGAAGGGGAAGAAAAAGAAATCCTTTTAGGAGATATCAAGCCCTCACCAAATCGACCTCATCAAAGAAGAAAAAGGGGCTTTAGTCGTCGGAGAGATTAAAAAATCAAGTCGTTCCAAACGAACCGGTATTATGCAATTGTACTTTTATCTCCTTACGCTTAAGGAGAAAGGTATCAACGTCCGAGGAGAAGTTTTGTTTCCCGAGGAAAAGAAGAAAATCCAACTGGAACTCAACGAAAACATGGAAAGGGAACTCCACCGTGCCATTACTCACATCAAACAAATCATTCACGAAGACACCCCTCCACCAAAAACACGCATCTCTTACTGCAAATCTTGCGCCTATGAGGAGCTATGTTTCGCATGAAAGAGAGCATTTACATTTTTGCCCATGGAGAACTGAAACGAAAAGAAAACACGCTCTGTTTCACGAATAAAGAGGGTATTCGTAAATATCTCCCCGTTGAACAAATAAAGGAAATCCACTGTTTTGGAGAAATTAATCTCAACAAGGAATTACTCGAATTCCTCTCTCAACACCAAATTATTCTCCACTTTTACAACCACTACGAATACTACGTAGGTAGTTACTACCCCCGAGAATACTATAACAGTGGCTATCTTACCCTCAAGCAGGCAGAGCATTACCTTAATATTGAAGCCCGTCTCCTTATAGCACGACAGTTTATCTCTGGAGCACAAGACAACATGACGAAAACCCTCCAATATTACTGCCGACGGGGGATAAATCTCTCTTCTTATCTCGAGACCATCTCTACACTCTCTCAGTCTATTGACAAGCAAAAGACCGTCGAAGAGCTAATGGCCCTCGAAGGAAACATACGAGAAGTCTATTATCAAGCTCTCGATACCATTTTTGCTTCGAGTGGCTTAGTCATTGACAAGCGTACTCGCCGACCTCCCACAATGAATTAAACGCCCTTTTGAATTTCGGCGATTCTCTCCTCTATGCTTGTGTCCTGAGTGAGATATACAAAACGCACCTTGATCCTCGCATTGGCTTTTTGCATGCTACTAATTTCAGACGTTTTTCTCTCAATTTGGACATTGCCGAAATTTTCAAACCTATTCTCGTCGACCGCGTTGTCCTCTCTCTGATCAACAAACGTTCTTTAACTGCAAAACACTTTGAAGAAAGGTTGGGTGGGCTTTATCTCAAGGAACCAGGAAAAAAAATCTTTCTCGAACAATGGGAAGAAAAATGCAAGACCACCATCCAATACAAATCAATTGGCCATAAGGTTTCTTATCGGCGACTCATACTCCTTGAGTGTTACAAATTAGAGAAACACCTCTTGGGAGAGGAAGAATATCGCCCCCTCTCCGCAGAGTGGTGAATTTACATTTTGTCGTACCTTTCCGGATGAGGCGCTTTGACAACAAAAACTCTAAGACCTCGGAGTGCTCATTGCGCACATCCATCCTGGTACGATAAGGAACCGCCACAATACTTCCCGCCGAAAAGCGACGCTCTTCTCCCTCAAGAGTGAGATAAAGCACCCCACGCACAACGACCAAATACACGTTGGAATTACTATAATGTTCCGGAAGCTTTTCTTGAGGGGGCAAAACGATATGGTTTATTTGCACTTCATCACGATTGACAACCTGTTCGATACATCTCTCATCCTTGGAAGTAAAACGATACACCTGGTAGATTCTCATTCCCTACCTCTTGTTGTGTACACCGTTTTCTCCTATGATACCATGAAAAGGAATTTCCCTCTTTTTTCGATTCTTTCGCCGCAAAAAGGTCATAAAGGCAAAAAGAAGATTCTTCCGACTTTTCTTTGATACCACACGCTCTTTTCCAATTCCGTTACATCCGCCTTCAATCCCTCATAGGTATGCTACAAACTCTTCTGTTTGAGGTAGGAGAGGAAATGGTCAAAGTGTTTCAATCCCTCATAGGTACGCTACAAACCCATTCGATGTGCTTAAAATAAGCAAAGGAGAAAACGGTATTCAAATGTCAAAGTGCACTCTTAAGAGTATAGAAACACAGGCAAAGCTCCTTGTCAAGAGGGGGAGAGATCATTTTTATTTTTCTGTCGATCCCCCGGGGTTTTGGGGTTATCGGAGGTCGACAGAAAAGAGCGATAATTATTCTCAAAAAGAAGAAGAAAAATGCTCTGTAATCCTCTCAAGATAAGGATAAGAGGCTATAAATAATCTTTAGCCCTTGAAAGAAGCCAAAGGGGACCACTTTTTCTTAGTTTCCTCCCTCGTTTTTCTGTCGACCCCCCCTTGCACCTCCGCGCATTTGACTTTGACTTATCTTGGAGGGGTTTGGCTTTGCAGGGAACGCGTTTGAAGAGGAGAGAAACGAAGCTATCGAAAAAATAAAAGAAATTATAGACAGGAAGAGTCACCGGTTTGGTTGTTGAGAATGGTGAGAAAGATTTCCACAAGGTGGGGATCAAATTGTATTCCCGCACACCGCTTGAATTCGGCAACGATTTCTTCATGAGACATCGGCCGCTTATAAGGCCGGCCATAGCACATTACTTCATAGGCATCGAGAAGAGCGATAATCCGGGCAAGGAGAGGGATTTCTTCCCCGCGAAGACCACGCGGATAACCACTCCCATTCCACCACTCGTGGTGAGCGTACACTTCTTCGGCCACGTGGGCAAACTCTTGGATGGAGAGGACAATACGGTAACCGCTTTCGGGGTGCCTCTTCACGATTGCCCATTCTTCTTGCGTGAGAGGGTTAGGTTTCTTCAAAACTTCCTCAGGAATGGTTATCTTGCCAATGTCATGGAGCATAACCGCCAGCTTCAAACGACTGATCTCACCCGAAGGAAGGCTAAGCTTTTCGGCGATCGAAAGACCCAATTGCTCCATCCGGAGGGCGTGTATTTCCGTTTCATAACTCTTGGCTTCCAAAGCCTTGAGGAGGGCGTGAATGACGGCACTACGAATACTCCTACTTTCGGCAAGTTTTTCTCGGTCCGTTTCCTCCTCTGCCCGTCTAATCACCTCTCTGAGCGGTTCGTCTTCGCTTCCTTTCGCCCCCACACCGATGGAAAGGGAAAGAGGAATACCCTCGAGAGAGACACCTCTTGTTCTTTCCTTGATTCCCCGGGATATTCTCTGTAAATCCTCTAAGGAAACATGCGGAGAGAGAACGACAAATTCATCCCCTCCAAAACGAGCAAGCACGTTTGGCTCTTGAAAAACATCTTGCAGGAGCTCTGCAGTAATCTTTAAAAGTTCATCCCCCCTTTCGTGCCCGTAACTGTCGTTAACCAACTTCAATCCGTTAACATCAACGACCACGGCTCCTATCGGGAATATCCGAGCGGCGTCGAAACGTTCGATCTCTTTTTCGAGGAAATAGCGATTGTAAAGACCAGTCAGGTTATCATGAGAGCTCATGTAGAAAAGCTCTTTTTCTTTTTGCCGCTTTTCGGTAATATCTTCGCCGGCACTCAGGGCAGCAACGATTTTCCCTGCTTCGTCACAGAGGATGGTATTGTGCCAGGCAATGAGTCGTCGGGTACCATCTCGAGCGAGGATCTCGTTTTCCAAATATTCTACCGGTTCAACTTCTCCCTTGATAAGGTGGCGAAAAACGCCTTCTAAGCGAGCGCTTTCTTCTGGGGGGAGAAAATGGCGGAACCAATTCTTACCGACAATCTCTTCAGGGGGGTAACCCAAAAGCTCGCTTCCCCTACGGTTAATAAAGGCAACCTCTCCTTGGGGGTTGAGAATGAGGAAAATAATTGCAGCAAGGTCGAGATACTTTTGTGTCCGATCCCGCTCTTCGCGCAGCTGCTTTTCCATTTCTTTGTATTTGGTGATATCAATGACGTAATGAAGGTAGGTATCGCTCCCCAAGGGAACCCAACCTGTTTCCCAAACCTGGTCTTTCAGTTTCACCTCTTCTACGATGGACTCTTGTTTCTCCAAGACCTCATCGGCACGACAGAAAGAACATCGTGCTTCCGGGGGCAGTACCCCGGTTTGCTCGAATTCTTCCCTCCAGGGCTCAGGGAGAATGTCCACACCATGAAATTTAAACCAACAGATATCCCCTACTTTCGACTTGGCAATTCGTTCGGTAGCCTTATTCTGGGCAAGAATTCGCCGATCCCGATTGACCAAGCATACCGGATAAGGAACGCTATCCAATAGTCGCTGATTCAACCTCTGCGTCCTCTCTAACTCGGTTATATCCCGACCGATACCCACGATACCCTTTATTTCATTTCCCTCCTTTATCGGCGAAAGAGAAGTCCGAAAATGGCGATCTTCTCCTTCCCAAACCACCGACCAGTCGTAAACTACGTATTCACCACGGAGGGCTCTCTGATTTGCCTCATGGTGCACTCGAGCGGATTCCCGGTCAAAAATATCGTAAACACTCTTCCCCAAGAGGTGCTCCGGCGTAAGATGGTATCTCTCGATCCATTGGCCATAGATACCGGTATAGCGCTCCTCGATGTCGAGAGTGAAGAGAATATCCTGTACCGAAGAGAGGATAGTTCGGTAAAGATTCTCTCTTTTCTCCAATTCCTGTTCGAGCTTTCGGATAGCGGTAATCTCGTGAAAAACGAAGACCGCTCCTTGGATTTCCCCCCGCGAGTCACAGAACGGGGCACCCCCCAGGGCAAAATAACGCTCTTCCTCGATTTTTTTGAGTACCTCGGCTTTACGAATAACGCATCTCTTTCCCAATGCCTCGCGGAAAAAGAGGATGAAATCTTCACTCGACAAGGCAAAGACGGAAGAAAAAACCTCGGCGAAACTCTTTCCGGCTAATTTCTCGAGAGAAAAACCGGTGAATGCCTCTCCCGCCGGATTGAGGTAAGTCATGCTACCTTCTCGATCGGTGGTGACAATGATATCTCCAATAGAGCGAAGGGTTGCACGCCAACGCGCTTCACTCTTTGCTAAATCCTGTTCGAGCTTTTTTTGCTCGGTGATATCAATTGCCAATTCAAAACGGAGGTTACGGCCATCTGGCCATGGGATGAGGCGATCGGTAATGAGGTAGTACCTCTCTAAAACGGGATTGTAATATTCCCATCGATACGGGGCATAGTTATTGTGGAGGATGATGGAATTGGTGCAGAAAGGACACGGTGCTTCACGGTTCTGGAATTCGCGATAGCAGATACCACCCACTACCTTTTTCCCAAATTGTTCCTCTGTCCAACGATTGACGTATACGATTTCATAGGTGTGGGGATCAGAGACGTAAATGATTTCGTGAATACTGTCAAAGAGAGCGAAAAGCTCAGAACACTCAAAGAGGAGTTTCTCTTCTCGCTCCTTGTACTTGGTAATATCATGGAATACGGTCACAAAGCGACCAGGAACTTCTTCATAGGCAGTCACCTCGTACACCCTGGAGGAGGAAGGGATGAAATACTCTAAGGAAACCGGGTTTTTACTCTTCGCCGCCTGACGGTAAAGGTCCATCCAATCAAAGGAAAGAGAAGGAGACGAAGAAATGACTTCGCTGAGTTTTTTCCCGATGATTTCTTCTCGCGGCAAACCGGTTATGGTTTCAAAAGCACCGTTTGCCGAGAGAAAAACGTAGTCCATCAAGCCCTGAGAGGAATCAGCCACAACTTGATGACAGCAAACGCCGTAAGGTGAATGCTCGATATAAAAACACCTTGATTCTGGGCAATCCACCTACGTCTCCCCTCACTTCCATACTTTATGGTATTATACCACAACTTTTCCTTGTTCCATGGGCGTCACTTGAAAAAAGATGACACCTATGAACCTTAACGGTGCCTCAAGGTGTCCGTATTCCCCACCTGGAGGGAAGAAGGTTTCTCTGAATCTATGGTTTTCTCTCCCCAACTTTTTCCCCACCTCGATAGATGGAGATGGCGAAAATACTTCCATCTCCTCCGTACTCGATCCATTCTCCTTCTTTTCGGTCATGGTGATACATTCCTTCGAAATGCTTTTTCCCACTGGGATAAAAAGTAGTCCAGAGACCTTCTTTCAAACCATTTTGGTACCTCCCTTCGGTTTTGGGAATACCGTTCATCAAAAACTCTCTCCATAAACCATCTTTTTTCCCATCTCGGTAGGTTCCCTCGATCATGATTTTACCGTTTGGCCACCACTTGACAAAAACCCCGTGCTGTACTAAATCTCCCCTTTCATTACCATACGCGGTGTATTCGAGCTTCGGTTCCCCCTGAGCATAGAATTCACGATGGTATCGAACTCTTTTCCCTTCAAACACTCCCTCCTCTCCTTCTTCTCCCGGTGGAAGAGTCGGCTCCGGTTCTCCGCGGGCAATCGCGATTACCACACCGGGGATTACTTCCTTCTCCCAGGTCTCAGGGGTACCGATCGTGGAAGAAGTCAACTCTTCTTGGTCTTGGGGAGTTTCTTCTGAGACCACCCCAAAAGAACTCCTTTCTCCCTCTTCCCAGGATTCTCCTATTTCAAGCGGAGCTTCACTCAAGAACTGAGAATCTCCCTCTCCTTCAATGCTCTCGATGAGGTCTCCCGGGATAACTTCGTCTCTTCTTTGCAGAATTATCGCTTCGGTAAGATGTTCTCTCACCTCATAAACACAGGCTTCGGCAACTACGGTCAATTCCTCCATAGCATCCTTCAAGCGAAAGGCCCGGACTCTATCACCGACGTACACATTTGAACCTTTGATGACCATGAAGGAGATGGTATCCTCGTCTACCCGAACAACCCGCCCTTGAAAAGAGGCAAATTCTCCTCCCGGAGAAGCCTCGGCAACTTTTCCGATCAGAGTGGATACTAATTTTTGAGAGATTATCGCTCCTGCCGACCGAATATCCCCAACGGTACGAGAAGCTGTTTGTCGAGTCCTAAGCAAGAAATGCTCGTCCGGAGCAATGAACGTGTTGGTTACGTCACGGCAGAGAGTATTTCCGTGGCGAAGTTGGGTGCCCGCGCTGCCCAAACCGGCTAAAGTGAATGAGGTTTTCTCCTCGGTAGAGACCGAAAAAGAGCCCGAAACTGTATAACTCAAAAAGAACATTACCATCCAAATCGCCTTTCTCATGATTGTTTTCCTCCTATCTCCTGTGATTTCCCTGCAAACTTATATCCCCGTTCCTTGCCATGAAGTTTTCGAGATTCTCCCTCTCGATCTCTTTCTTTGCCAAAAAATCTTCCCCATCTTACCTCTCTTTTTCTTTCCAGAGAAGACTCTGCCACTCTAAACATGTACTTTTTAAGCGATCACTTACAAAGGCGTGATTCACCGGTTATCTTCCACACAGAGAATAATTCCCGTATGCCGACCAAAAGGGGACATTGTGAATCTCGTAGTCTCGCTGAGTAAAAGAACCTCCTGAGACTGCCACGGCACAGGATACGTGCCTCGCAGTGACAATTTAGACCGCCACGGGGTTCCTTCGGAATCCCTCGCAGTGCAAAAAGAGGTCATTCCGAGGGTCGTTTTTTCGTTTCCCGTGGGAATCCCGCATTTGAAGTGCGAGGTCGCCACAGGACCTCAAAAATCGAGGCTCCTCGTAACTACTTGAGACCGCCACGGCGCGAAAATACGCACCTCGCGGTGACGGGAGTCGCACCGTGAGACCACCAAAAGTAAACTCTCTCAAGAGTGGATGAGGTTCATAAAAAAATACTCAAACCCTTCCTCTCTCTTACCAAAATAGTGTACGATGGAAGAAAGGATGAACTCTCCTTGACCGGTCGCTTCGTTATGTTTAAGCGACGAGTACATGATCCAAAGTTATCCATCATCACCATCGAAGAATAACTTCTATCCCCCTCAATTCCTTGAGGGGGTATCCCTCTCAAAATTACAACCTCCTCATAGGGAGATAAATGCTTCCCCCCAGGGAAGACAGCCCTTTCCAAGACGATGACACCATATACCTCTAACGCCATGACCCCGGTGTCACCATTTTCTTTAAATAGATGTAGGAAAATCTCTCTTTTAAGGAGGTGTTTCTATGCCACCGGTAGTAGTGAGTGAGCTTCCCAATCGCTTGCGGATGCGGGTTCAGGTAGGCACCAATCCGGAAACCGGAAGACCCGTGGTCCGCAACCTCTCTTTCGGAGGAATCAAGCCCAATGCCGGACACCAAGCTGTATACGACGTAGCGGTGCTCTTGGGCGCAGCTTGTCAGTACCCAGTGGTGCAGTTTGTGCTCGAGGAAAATAAGGATTTGAGCTCCTAAGGAGGTGACCTATGAAGACCTTAGTTTTGACCTTTAAGAATGAGGAAGGGCAGAATGTTTCTCTGCGTCTTCGTTACCCTAAGAACGGTTTAACTCCTCAGGAAATCAATACCCTCATGAACACTATCTTAGCGAAGAACATCTTTACCGCTTCCGGAGGTGATTTCGTGGAAAAAATCAATGCCCAAATCGTGGAATCGAACACCACTCCTATCACCTTAGAGTAAATCGGATAAGAGCAATGAAAAACGCATCGGGAGAGGGGTTTTCCCTCTCCCTCCTCTCGCGAGAACTCAATAAAATCGATCGACGTCTCGAGAAACTCGAAGAACGCCTCACCGGAATGGAAAGAGACGTGGCCAGCCTCAGAGTGTGGGGGAGTATCCTCTCTTTCCTCCTCCCCTCGCTTCTTTTGGCGCTCCTTGTGGCTCGCTTGAAACTCTCATGAGTACAGGAAAAGAATTTTTACGCTTTCTCTTAAAGAGGCTCCTTGCCCTCCTCCGGGAGGAAGACGGGCTTCCCTCTCTCGGTCTCAACCAGGAAGCCCTCGCCGCCTTTCCTTTTCCCGATGAACTTCCTGTCATTCTCTCCACTGCCCAACGCTTCTTCGGAGACGATCCTTCTCTCTATCCGGTAAATCCCTTCGCTCTCCTTTTAGCCATCCGCTGTGCTGAGCGGGGGAGGAAAGGCTTTGAGTTTGGGGTGGTGGCGGTGAAGGATACTGATCTCGCCACGCAAACCGAGTGGGCCTGTGCCACCATCAAGAAAAATTTTGAGCGTTTCAGAGAGAGCAAAGAAAGAGACTTCATCACCTTCCTGTGGAAGCGTTATGCTCCTCCGGGAGCAGAGAACGATCCCCGGGGATTAAACTACCACTGGGAAAAGAACGTGCGGTTTTTCTATGAGCGATTCAAGGAGGTGTCATGATGGACCTTGCCAAAGATCTATTCCTCCTCTTTTTCCCCATTTTTCTCTCCTTCCTTGTCTCTCGATTTTCCCTCCCCTTCCTCAAGGGGAAACGCTATGAGAAACTCCTCCATTTAGCCGAAGATGCGGTACGTTTTGCCGAAGATGCATTTCCGGGGAGTGAGGGTACCGAGAAACTCAAAAAGGCGGTAGAATATTTGCAAACTTTGGCTCTCGAGCTCGGTTTCCGCTTAGAGAATCAAGAAGCCGAGGAAAAGATCCGTATCGCCTTCCAGAGAGTCCAAAAAGAAGCCTTGGCGCGAATTTTAGAGCGAGCGCTCAAGGGGAAGTGATTCTGCAACTTTATCCTCTTTTGAGCGTACCAAAAAGAGAATAGAAACGAGGGTTACCTCGCAAAAGGAGGAGCACTCATGCGCATTTTGGGCTTGTTTCTCGTAGGTACGATGCTATTCGCTCTCTTCACTGGATGCATTCCCTCTCCACCAGATACTCAATCGGATATGGCAAAAAAGGATTTTACTCTTCCCCTCTTGGGGGGTGGAATCTTACGCCTGAGCGACTTTTTAGGAAAACCGGTTCTACTCGTATTTTTTACTCCCACGTGTTCTAACTGTAAGAAAGAAGCACCCCTTCTTGAAACCGTTTACCAAAGGTACAAGGAGAGTCATAATTTTGTAGTCATCGGGGTCGGATATATCTCCTCGAATGGTGAGGAAGAGTTGCGAGAATTTGTGGAAAATAACGGAATTACCTTTCCGGTAGCCATGGACACCGACGAAACCAGGGTATACAGAATGTACGGTGTTACCGGCGTTCCCCATAATTTCTTCTTTAATAGAGAAGGGAATATCGTGCGTTCCGCCACTGAACCTTTGACCCTCACCACCTTAGAGCAATATCTCCAAACCATCTTATGAAGGGGGCTTCGAAAGAGTGGAGAAACGGGTTCTTGTCATTGGAGGAAGTGGACATATCGGGAGTTACCTCGTCCCTCGTTTGGTTGCCGCAGGGTACCATGTACTCGTTTATACTCGGGGAAACACCAAGCCCTATCCTCAACATCCCCTATGGCGAAGAGTAGAAATTATAACCGGTGATCGAGAGAAAGAAGAAGAGCAAGGAGCTTTGGGAGAACGAATCCGCTCTCTCAAACTCTATGCCCTCATCGACATCGTGGCCTTCGAAGAGAAAAGCGCCCGTTACCTCGTAGAGGCACTCGCTCACTCGGAAACCCATCTCCTCATGTGCACCACCGCTTGGGTGTACGGAAAAACTCGCACCATTCCCACCTATGAAGATGCCCCTCGCTTTCCGGAAAACGACTACGCCCGCAAAAAGGTAGCTATTGAGGATGTTCTCTTCGATGCCACCCAAAGGGGAGTGGTCCGATCCACCATCATCCGCCCTACCCACATCACCGGGCCAGGGAAAACTTTTGTGACCCCCTTCGGAGACCACGACCCGAAACCCGTCCAACAGATTCTCAACGGAGAGGAAATCATCCTCCTCGACGGGGGATTCAGTACCCTCCATCACGTTCACCCTTCTGATGTTGCAGAACTTTTCTTCCAGGCTTTGGAAAAACCAACTCATAGTATCGGTGAGGCTTTTAACTGTGGCGCGCCTTACGCGATGACTTTCTTTGGCTTGGGAGAGTTCTTAGCCCACCATTTCGGACGTACCTTCCGCTTCACGAATATGTCCTTAGAAGAATACACCCAAAGATATGGTTACCCTGAGGAAGCAGCCATGCATGTGCGTCAAGGATGCGCTGTTTCTATGGAAAAAGCTAAAGAACTTCTCCGCTTTGTCCCTCGCTACACCCCTGAAGCAGCAGTATTAGAAGCAACCTATGATTTGATTGAGCGCGGAGCGCTCCGTCTCGCAACGCGCTGTTAGCTCATATAACCAACAAAAACCCCCGAAAGCTTCACCTTTCGGGGGTAAGGTACTACCCTATGAACACCCACAACTTTACAAAACGAGACCCCAAAGGGTTCTATAAGCAAGCTTCCTCCTTTATTACACCAATACAATTCCTTCTTTTGAAACATCGCGGAAATACATATTTTTAGTGTCGCAATTTACCCACAGAACTACTTTGCGTTTCAATCCCTCATAGGTACGCTACAAACCCATTCGATGTGCTTAAAATAAGCAAAGGAGAAAACGGTATTCAAATGTC